>Ga0099364_10000092_pt1 | contig 144431 bp, 128 predicted proteins | sample TergutTh196P3_FD_73070 | JGI IMG/M metagenome (GOLD analysis project Ga0099364, IMG submission 73070) | Microcerotermes parvus P3 segment gut microbial communities from Pointe-Noire, Republic of the Congo - Th196 P3 | ecosystem: Host-associated > Arthropoda: Insects > Digestive system > Gut ... | reverse complement strand
GTGTTAGTATGGGGTCAAGCGGCGGATTGGTCTGTTGATCAAGGCGGGGGCGGTTGCTGCACCAGGGGACAAGGGTTACCGGCGTATCGGTAAAAATGGTTACGGCAGCGATTTTTGCCCCGCTTGCCCCTTCGCTGAATGTTATTTTTACGCTGCTGCTGTTAAACGCTAGACCTTCAACCTCTGCCGCTGTTTTTGTTTTATCAAGGGCGTTATATTCTGCGGCTGGAAAAGCCAGCCATTTTTCAAAACCGTATCCGGGCATTGGAGTAAACTCGACATTAAATTCGTAGCCCTTGCGTGTATTGTCCCGGTTCAAGTCCCCCTGTTGGGGGCTTGCTCCCCATTCGACCGGATAATCGACACGCACAGTCAGTTTCGCCGCATTCGCCCAGGCGATTTCTTCATCAATCTTTTTTAGCAGATCGTTGTCTGTGGAGCCGGAGAATAGATCGCAGGAAAAGAGAAAAGTTAGAAGGTAAAAAATAAAAGAGAGGAACAGTAAGTTTCTTCTTAAGAATGGGGCTCCTAAGTCTATCATGGCTGGGCCTCCTTTGTTAAATTTTAGCATGATATAGACTACCTGTATATAACCACATGGTAGATGTATATCTTTAACAGGCAGAAGGGACCTTTAGTACACTTTTCAGGATTTCACCCACTCGTAACGAACCTTAAGTGCGTTCCCATAACTCATGGGCAATACGCCATCATGCTGTAATCTACCGACAACAATACCGGGTGCAATCCCAATATTTTGGGCAAATTGCCTTAGCTGTCGTAGTGTAGGTTTTTGGCATGAAGTTAGAAACTGTTTTAGACGATCGGGTGGTATTAATATATTCTGTGCAAAAACATCCGCTTCATTTTCTTTTGTTTTTTCGCTTTTCAGCCCCTTCCCTTCAATATACAGCTCTCTTTGTGGGTGATTAATAATATGGCAGACTTCATGAAAAATAGTAAACCAAAGCTGGTCATTACTCTTGCCATATAAACTTAATTGCATGATATGTTTATCATTGATGCGGCGTGTAGCGCCATAGATACCAAGTTTGGGCAATGCAGGAACAAAAACAATTGCGACTCCTGCGTCTGCACAGATAGCTTCGAGTCTAGGAACAAAATCATCAACATTTTCAATCGTGGTTAGTTTACGTATTTCTGCAAAACTATTACAGAATTTACGTTTATCATACCTAGCACAGTACTGCCGTTGTGCTGCGATTTCTCCTCTTCGTAACCAGGCTGAAATTACAGCGATATCTTTTTGAGATTTCCCTTTTACACGAAAGGCCGTTTGTAATTCTCTAACCCAAATTCTTTCCCATTGCGCAGGAGAGGCGACAGCAAAAAAACGCAATAATGCAGCAAGTTGCTGTGTTTTTATTCTGTATTTTTCTATCCAGCCATGTTTTGCCATCGCACTAACAGGAAAGATATCAAGCCAGTGATGATGTTCCTCAAGGCGTGTTTTATCGGCAAGTCGTGTCTTGTCTTCCTGGTACTGCCGTTCAAGGTTGCTCCAAAAATGCGCAGGCCGATTTAAAGTACGTTCAAACCTTAAAGCAGTATCTGCTGTGATAGCGGATTTTGCTTTGATGATCTCGTTAATTGTTTTCTTAGACAAGCCTGTCCTTTCTGCCAGAGAGGCCTGTGAAAGCCCTGCGTTGTCAAGATAATCTTCAAGAACCTCTCCTGGTGTAACTAAATAATCGGGTAAATATTCATTAAATGTTTGCATATTAGTCATGGGTGTCCTCTATTCCAATAATTTGTATCGCCGTAACCTGCTTCCAATCAAGCCCTTTATCAGTCTTTTGAGGAACAGGACTGTGATTTGGAATAAAAATGAGACGGTACGGATGATCCAAATCAACTGATAGCTGTCCTTTTCGTTCCCCTTGTTTCAATTCGTGGCAACGACTATTGCCGCTCTTAGGAGGCCAGAAGTCATATAAACAAACAGCCGCCCTGAATTCTGCCATTCTAAGGCGAACTTTCTTTGCACGAAGGCTGCCATGAACTTTTTCAAGCCGTTTCCCTTCATTAAACTCCTTTTCTAATTTTGTATTCTTAAAAGATATATCCATATCCGCCTCGCTGTCAAGTTATATTAACCCAAAAGGTTAATACAAACAAGATGCCGTTTTCCTTGCAGTTCGTGTTGTTTTTACCTTATTTCCCCTATAACCTTGCATGCCTGCGTGAATGAAAGCCCTTCGGTGTTCTGCCTTTTTCCGATGTCGCGGATTGTAATGGGGTCCGTCAGGGGATTTTCACCGGGGATTATAAGGGCGGCAATGCCTTTTTTTTCGGCCAGCACAAATTGCTTTACCTGTTTGTCGGTTTCTTCCAGGAAAACCTCGCAGGGAATATCAGCTTCCCTGAATTTCAGGGCCAAAGTCTGGTAGAGGCCGAAATGCTCCTGCCTGTTGCAGCAAATTGCGGCCTTCGCATAAACGGCGGAGGAGGGCAGGGCGCCGAGGTTTTCAAGTGCGGCAATCATTCTGTCGAGACCGATGGAAGAGCCGACTCCGCTGATCTTCGATTTTGAGTAAAGTCCGGCGAGGTTATCGTAGCGCCCGCCGGAGCAAATCGAGCCGATGTCGGGTAACTTTGTAAGAAATGTCTCAAACACAACGCCGGTGTAATAATCGAGCCCCCTTGTAATCGAAGGATCCAGCACAAAGATATCGGCGCAGCCTGAATCTGTCATGTAACGTCTTAACATAGAAAGCCGTTCCGATTCGGGCGAAGCTCCGCCGGTAAGTTCTGTTATGCGCTGGAGGCATTGTTCAAATGTTTCTTCGCCGGAATTACCGCCTGTAAAATGAAGAATTTTTTTGGCATTATCTTCGCCGGCAAGAGAGGCCAGGCTGTTGAAAGTCTCTTCCTGGACGACTTTGTTTTTTTTATCGACTGTCTGCAGAATCTCCTGCGATTTTTCTGTTAAGTTAAGGCGCTTAAGGAACAGGTTGAATAAACCCCTGTGGTTAAGATGAATCCGTACATCGGCACCGAGACCTAACAGGGTATTGCGGATAAGCAGAAGTATTTCAAAATCGGCCGCAGTGCTGTCGCTGCCGATTATGTCAAAGTCGCATTGGGTAAACTCACGGTATCTTCCGCGCTGTGTGTTTTCACCGCGCCATACCTTGCCGATGTGGTAGCGCTTGAACGGAAAGGCTATCTCGTTTTGATGCAATGCGGTAAAGCGGGCAAAGGGAACGGTTAAATCAAAGCGAAGGGCTACATCACGCCCGCCGTTATCTGTAAATCGGTATATTTGTTTTTCTGTTTCCCCGCCACCTTTGCCAAGAAGTATCTCGGCATACTCAAGAGCGGGGGTATCAATGGGAACAAAGCCAAACGAACGAAAAGAAGCCTCTATTTTTTCGATTAATTTAATGCGGGTAATTTCCGATGAAGGTAAAAAATCCCTGAAGCCTTTAAGCACCCTGGGTTCAATTATCGCTGTCATCAGATTATTTTACGGCTGTAACCGCAGCCATCCCCTGAGATGACCGTGTAGTGTACCAGTAATCGTCTATTATTTCCACCAGTTCGGGACTGAATGCAAGTTTTGCCACCGTCCTTATCAGCTTGTTTGGCAGTTCCGAGCAGCTTTGTATTACGCCGATTACGGTTATCCTGTATTTTTTAAAAAACAACTGGTAAGTTACAGTGCTTCCCGGTACTCTGATTTTTCCGCCCGCCGCTTCCAGGTGCTCAATATTTTTTGAACTGATCAGGTAAACCTGAATGCGCTTTGGCTCAACATTTGGTTCGCTTATCGATGCGAACATGTTATAACCGAGCATTTTTGCGATATCCGGCGTCATTTTTATGCCGGACTTGCCGTATTCCTCGTATTGGGCCTTAACAACTTCCTGGTTGTCAAGAAACCCGCCGAACATACTAACCAGATCATCCGGTGTTGTTTTATAATCCAGATCAAACAGACCGGTATTTTCCCTTCCCTTTAGGGGGTTAATTCCGATCAGGTTACAGCGAATAAAAAATTTAACCGGTTCCTGGGATTTACTGTTTTTTGGAATAAAACTTATGGACAGCCCAACATTGCCGCCGATATATTTACGGAAAAATGCCATTTCGTGCAGGGTCAGTGACGCGAGAAATAAAGATTTTTTAAAACCAAGCTGATATGGAACACAAAGTATTAAATAATCGTCGATCTTCAGAAAGCAATGGCTCTTGTCGACACCAAGCTTGGTCATCGCATAGGGATTACATAATATTGTCTGACTGCCAAACCGGGCAATTATCTGAGCCGGTCCTCCTACAGAAGCCATATTTTATTTTATAATAATTAAAAGAATTGTTCAATATCTTTGTATGAAAATTATTACAATTCAAGTATTCATTTATGACAAATTAAATAAGAGGACGGGTAATTTTTTAAATGTCCTGGAAACGTATTCCTTCTCCGGCAGGGATAAAATTCAGGGCTGTTCTTCCCTCTATAAGGGCTTCAAAACACGGCTCCAGACCGGGGCGAAGATTTTTTTCGGTTCTAAGAACCGCAAAATCCCCTATTTGAATAATTTCTCCCTTGTTAATGTCCCGTAAAGCATGGATAGACCGGTTTGTAAAGCGATAATTTTGCTTCTCGGACGGCGCCAGTTCCTTTTTTCCGTTTCCGAGTACCTGCTCAACCAGTTCTTCCCCCATTTCACGCTTATATGCCATGATGGTTTCTTCCGGACCGGCTTTCGCGGCATGGCGGACAGCCTCTGTCATTAGCGAGAACTGATCGGGCGGAAGAGCGATGGGGTCATCCAGGCCGGGATCGCTACGGGAAAGGCAGAAATGTTTTTCGATGACTGCGGCGCCCATGCTGACAGCCAGGGCCGGAATCAGGCGGGGGTCAAGGCTGTGGTCGCTTACGCCTACGGGCGTGCCGAAAACCGTCGATAAACTCTGTAAAACCCTTAAATTATAGTCAATTTCGGGCGCAGGATAGGCTGTAACACAGTGTAAAAGGCATACTTGCCCGGTTTCCGGGCTTTCGGCCCCTTTTTTCGCGTTCCCTAATATCCTGATTGCTTTATCAATGTCCGAAAGATACGAAACACCGCAAGATAATAGAATGGGCAGGGCCCAACATGAGATTTCTTTTAGTAAACTCGTGAAATTTAGCTCCGGCGAAGCAATTTTAGCGATTTTTGGCTGTAAATCTCGCAGTATCTTTGCACTTTTTGGGCCAAAAGGAGTGCAGAGAAATAAAAGCCCTGTAGATTCGGCATATTCCTTTAGTTCTGCATAAAAATCGCTGCTTTTTTCCAGAGCCTTGAACCGGTCGTAAAGCCGGACTTTACCCCCCGGCAGATTAACAAACCCTGTATTTGGATGGAGAATTTCATCAGCAAAAACCATTTGGAACTTGGTACAGCCGGCTCCCGCTTCAGCGGCAGCTGTAATCATTTCTTTTGCTTTTTTAATATCCCCATTATGGGAAGTACCCAGCTCTGCTATTATTAGGGGGCATTTGGAACTGTATATCCTGTTTTCAACTTTGAATTTTATCACAATTGGTACTCGACATATTCTAAAAGGTTCGGTATACTAATTGCAAGATTAAACAAGGAGTAACTATATGAAAACCTTATCTTGTGATGTTTGCAGAAAAAAACTGGAGAATCCCGTTGCCACAAGGAATTACTTCCACATTTGTCATCGGGAGGTATGTGAACCCTGCAAGGATTCTCTTGAAGGCAGCCTGAAGCCTGTTGTAAGAACCAAAGATCCTTTTTCTTATGACTGGTATACCAAGCTGGTCAAGGATTCTGTAGAAAAGGCAATACAAAAAGGAAAATTTTAATCCATAAGGATTTTAGGTTTGCTTGTAGCCTTTTAAAAATATGTACTGGCTGGAAGGTTGGGCGTTTTTTTGAAGGGCTCGTTTGTTAGAATCTCTTTAAAACTCTGAAGGAGTAGCTATGTCAGGCCACAGTAAATGGGCGACCATTAAGCACGCAAAAGGTGCCGCCGACGCAAAACGCGGTCAGGTGTTTACAAAGTTAATTAAGGAAATTTCCATTTCCGCGCGCATGGGCGGGGGAAATCCGGAGGGTAATCCGCGGCTGCGGACAGCGATAATAAAAGCCAGAGCGGCCAATATGCCCAAGGATAATATCGATCGTGCGATAAAAAAAGGAACAGGCGAGCTTGAGGGTGTAAGCTATGAAGAACTTGTTTACGAAGCCTATGCTCCAGGCGGAGTAGCGATTTTTATCGAGGTTCTCACAGACAATAAAAACAGGGCTGCCGCCGATATCCGCAACATTCTGACCAAGGCCGGCGGACAGCTTGCCACATCCGGCTCTGTATCGAGGCTTTTCAAACGGCTTGGCGTTATCACCCTGGACGGGGAAAAATATACCGAGGACGCCGTTATGGAAGCCGCCATTGAAGGCGGCGCGGAAGATGTATCTCTTTCGGATGGCATAATCGAGGTTACCAGTTCACCCGAAGATTTCGAAATGGTTGTAAACGCGCTGGGTGCGAAGAGTTTTGAGACAACAAGCGCGCAGATAAGCATGGTTGCAGAGGCCGAAGTTGCACTGGACAATGAAGGTACGGCTAAAGCCCTGCGGTTGATTGATAAACTTGAAGAAAACGACGACGTCCAAAACGTCTACTCCAATATCAGCATACCCGAAGGCTTTGAAGCAGAGTAGGCTCAAGGCAGGATGCAGGATTATCGGTATTGATCCTGGTCTTGCATCCACAGGCTGGGGAGTGCTGGATTGCAGCGGCGGAAAAATAAAATACATCGATCACGGTAACATAGAGACAAAGGCCGGCGCTCCGAGGGCGGAAAGGCTTTTTATTATCATGAAGTGTTTTCGTTCAATTCTTGACGACTACAAGCCCGGCAAGGCGGCCATCGAAACACTGTACTTCGGCAGAAATGTCTCCAGCGCCATTCCTGTGGCGGAGGCCAGGGGAATAATTTCTGCAATTCTCGCCGAGCGGGGTATCCCTATTCTTGAATTGACACCTAACGCAATAAAAAAAGGTGTTGTGGGCCTTGTAAAAGCGGATAAAATGCAGATTCAGCAGATGGTAAAATTAATTCTTGGACTGGACGAAATTCCAAAACCCGATCATGCCGCCGACGCTCTTGGCGCGGCTATCTGTGTGGCGCTTAATTTAAAAAATGGTATAATTGGTTATGATAAACAGCCTTAAAGGAATTGCAAACGGTAAAACCGGCGAAGCTCTTTACCTTTTATGTGGCGATATTGAATGGGAAATTGCAATGCCCGGTAACGATTTAGCCGGAATGGAGGGGGAATGCCGTGTCTTTACATGGCTGTACCACCGTGAAGATCAGATGAGGCTCTTTGGCTTTGCCAGCGAAAAACGGCGTTTTACTTTTCTTGAACTGCTTAAGGTTGAGGGGATCGGCCCAAAGGGAGCGATTAAGATCATGGGCGGAATTAACCAGGATGATCTTGAACGCGCCCTGGAAGAAGGCGATCTTGCACGGCTGGAAATAGTGCCGGGCCTGGGCAGGAAAACAGCCCAAAAAATGCTGCTGTCCCTTAAAGGAAAATTGCTTGCCCCCCATGAAGATGCAGCCGTATCGCCGTACAAAGATTTAATTGAGGCGTTAACCGAAATGGGCTATGACAAGAACTCTGCAAAAACGGCACTGGAAAATGCAGGCGCCGTTGTAAGCGCTTCTCTGCCGGCAGCAGAGCGTGAAAAAATGCTCTTTAAGGAAGCCATTGTTAATTTAAGCGGGGTATAGCGGATATACCGTCTGCGTTGTATAATTGACTTGTTCGGCAGCCCGGTTGGCTGCCGAACAGGTCTGATATAAAACGGCCCTATAGCTCAATGGATAGAGTCCGGGACTTCTAATCCCGTTGTGATGGTTCGATTCCATCTAGGGTCATTCGCGCCTTTCTACTTGTTTGTCGGCCCCGGCACTTTAAGTGAGTTAAGCAGGCGATTCAACGCTTCCAGCGGGTCTTCGTAAGGTATGAACCTTACTCGCAGCTCATAGTTCTTGTCCGAAATTATGCGAATGGTTTTACCAAGGCAGTCATGCAGTGTCTGCGAACCAAGGTCCGGAAAGTACTTTGGCTTGCGCGGAATAAATGTACAGACGCCGCTGCCGTCCCTGCGAAGCTCCCCGATGGAAGGCGGTATGGGGACTAGGAAAATAAGGAAATCCGATCTTCCCCCGCCGACAGTATAACTGAAATTCGATTTTAGGGAGTGAACATTACGTTTACCGATTGATGTCCTTTGATCTTCCACAAAAAGATTGATAAGAAGGGGCTGGGAAGGGTCTACATTCCTTGCCGCTACGATGGTCGCCCTGTCCTGATAAGGCGTTACGCGATGTCTTGACTGACCGGCCGCGTATTCCGCCAAATCTTTGCTGTGATCCATAAAGGGCGGCAGGCCTTCCTGTTCATTGGAAGAGCCGAAGGGCATTACCCGTGTTGAACCTGATCGTGAACGCCGGGCAAACAGAAGAATTAAAAAGCCGATTATAAGAGCGGCCGCCAGAAGAGCGATAATGAGTGCAATTGGAAAGGCTCTCCTGGTTCTTTGTGCCGGCTGTTCCGTTGGAGTGAATACAAAGGGTGCCGCAGGTTCCCCGGTAGTTGATTCCCATGTTCCGGGAGTTTCGCTGTCCTGCGCGGCATCAACCGGCCTGCCGGTAACGCCGGAGTCGGTTGGCTGTGCCTGAAAAGTGTCCGCCGCCTCGGCGGGGCCGGTTGTTCCTGATGGGGCGGGCTCTGTATCCCAGACCGGTGTTGTTGAAGGCACCTGGGTCTGGGTAGCCGGCGGCTGAACCTGGGTGGTTGCCGGCGGCTGAGTTACAGTCGATGCGGGCCCCTGGGTCTGAGCAGCCGGCGGCTGAGCCTGGGTAGTTGCCGCAGGCGGTTGAGTCGTTGATGCCGCAGGCGGTTGAGTCGATGATGCCGTCGGCGGCCGGGTAGTGGTTGCCGCGGGAGGGGCCTGGGTTACCTGGGCAGGAGCCGGTGAAGCTGCCGGCCGGCCGGAGGCGGGAAGATTTGCAAGGGGCTGCCCGTGAGTTATTCTTACAAAATCGAGAGTGACTCCTCTGGGACTAAGCCTTGCCCTTGCGGCTTCAATTTGGCTGTCCTGCCCTGTGCTGTCGCTGACCAGAACGATTTTCTTGGGACGCGACGGCAGTGTATTAACGTAAGCCTCAACATACCCCAGGGCGGCCGATATGTTCGAGCGGCTTTCCAGGGGGTACTGGAGCAGTATACGGCCTATGATGGTTTCCACATCACCACGGCCCTCAATACGGCGGGCTACATCAAGCCTGGGACTGCCAGAAAAGGGAATTAGGTGGAAGGTGTCGCCGACTCGCAGGAATTCCCTTAACATACCTGTTGTCGTATAATTGTTAACCGCGTCGTAGGAGGAACTCATGGTTGATGAGGTATCCAACAACAAAATTAGGTCTATGGGGCCGGAGGCCTGCCCATAAACGCCGAAAAACGCGCTCAGGATCAATACCAATACAAGTATTCTCACTTTCATAATATCCTTCCCGGTTTATACATTTGCTGGTGAAATACTCTCCACCGCATAAGAATTTTTCTCATCACTGATAGCAAACTCAAACTGCTCCCCCGCCGCCCTGTTCAGTATAGCACTGCCAAACGGAGAAAGATAGGAGATAATATTGTTATCAGGATCCGATTCCCATGGACCTAAAATAGTGTACGTTTCCTTTTTATCTTTTAAATAATTGTGCAAGACCACCGTTGTCCCAAATGACGCTTTTGCTGTATTTATCGAATTGGGGTCGAAGAGCTGGGCACGCTCAATTTCGTCTTTTAGTTTTGCCACCTGCGTATTGAGCTGATCCTGCTTTTCCTTGGCAGCCTTGTACTCGGCATTTTCCCTGAGATCCCCCAGGGAAAGGGCAAAGGCTATTTCCCTGGAATTGGCCGGAACTTCCTCGTCCATAATGTAGGCAAGCTGTTTCTTTTTTTCTTCGTACTTGGCAGCGGTAACAATAAGCCCGCGCGAAACTTTCTTTTCCACTTCCCCGAAAAATTTAAAATCAGGATTCTTATCCAGTATTTTACTGCGCAGATTAAGCTTATCCTGCGGATCAAGGTCTTTTACATCATTAATCAAGGTGAAAATCCGGGTTATGGTATCCCTGTCGGCCTGATCGATAAATGAGTAGAGGCTGTCTTCCTTGAATAAAAGTCCGTATACCAGCTTGTTTATTTTGCGGTTTTCGGTTGTATCTTTATGATTTTCAATATCCCGGTACGTAAGATCCAAAATGTAAATCAACGAGATAAGTTGTTTTTCAGCAGATATTTTCGCCGCCCTGTACCATTCGGTTTTCGAGGCGTTTTTAACAAACCAGACTACAGCCTCGCGGTTATCCCGGAAACGTTCAAAACAGTCGGCGCACAGGGCTTGAAGTTTGTTATTGTAACCGCCTTTTTCAAGCTCCGAAATTATCGATGGAACAAGGGCAATTGGAAAAAGTTTTATATAAAAATCGGCCCAGTTGGGAACGAACAACTGCACATGGCGAAGAAATTCTTCCTTGAACCTGGCGTCTTTAAGATTACGGTAAAGCAGGCCTACATCATTTATATTCTTAAAAATATCGGCAAAATTCAGATTAAGACCGGTTCCCAGATGGGGATACTTGCCGGCAAGTTCTTTTAAGAGCAGATACGATACGACATTTTGTTCCCCGGTTTGTGTCGGCGCGCGAAGTATTGCGGTAAAATACGAGAACATCTCGGAAAAATATTCGGAATCCATGTCCGCTTCTTTCTGGCTGGCAAAGGCGCGGATAACTGCAGCCCGGCCGAAGAAATTCTTTTCGGCTTTAAATTCATTGTAGAGTTTTTCCGTAACGCTGATGGGCCGTTCCCGGATTGTAAAGATGTCGATATTCTCGGGGCTTACTCCAAAACCCGGGTCAGATTTAAGGATATCCCGCGCCTTTGTGCTCCATGATGACCATTCGCCGACGGTAAGTAATGCCGGGGAAATTTCAGCCTTAATACGCTTAAGATCGCAGGAATTCCCGAAACTTGTTATTATCGTTTTTAGTGTCCAGGCGATATCGCTTTTGACCTTTTCACGCAGGGCTTCCTTTTTCAGTGTCGCTTTCAAAACCCAGATATGATTTTTAGACAGGGTTTGAAGCGCGTCAACCGCCATTTTAAGTGACATTGAGTGTGCCCTTTTTTTGGCAAAGTCGATGCGAATTTCATCGCCTTCTATACCGGAAATCCGGCCGACACCCCATGTACGGTGGTAGACAAAATTACCCTTGTCAAAAGCTATGTGCTTTTCAAAATCGGTAATCGCATCATGCACATTGCGGTAGTTTTGGGACAGGTTGGAAACGCGGATATACTCATCAAGCTGTGAATGTTCGGCGTACTTTTTCTTAAAACACTCGATTATTTCCTTGCGGGCATGAACATCTTTTTCATCATACTGAAGGACAATTTTCAGGATATTAATGGCAAAATCAATGTCTTTATTCCTGCACTTTGAATACAAATCGTTAAGAAGGACTACAGCCTTGTCTTCGCTTATTACCTTGGCTATTTTTTTCTGGACATGCAGGAAGAAGTCAATATCTTCCGGATTCAGGGACAGGAGTTTTTCCCATATTTCCCGTACATTGGTAAAAAGGCCCTTATTAATGTAGCGGTGCAGGGCTTTTTTGTAATAATCTATCGTCTTTTCCAGATTACCCTGTTTATCGCTGTATTCGGCGATGGACTTGGCAAGATCGGCTTCTTCAAAATCGACCTTAACAAGCCGTTCCCATACGGAATAAACGGCCTCTTCTTCATTTTCATTTTTATAACATTCGGCCAGTGTACGAAGGGCGTATTTGGATTCCCCGTAATCGAGAATGCGTTCGCAAAGATATTTAACAATGCTCCACTTGTGGTTGTCTACAAAGATTGACACAAGATTGATCATCGCCGAATCATCAATAATTTGCCGCGACAGGGCAACCATCCCCGACAGGTAAAGAGCTACGATGCTGTTCCTTGTGTGGACAAGATGGTCATCGCAGTTTTTTTTAAGCTCGTCTATAACACGTTCGTCACGGGCTTCTTTCAGAATAACATCCAACTCCTTAAACTGGCTGGTTGAATAATTGCTTAATGTTGCCCTGGTCCATTTTTCTTCGGTCAGCATACTCTGGGCATTCTTCAAAAGAGAATTTGCCGCTTCCGACACTGTTCCTGTCTGCTGCCCCTCCCTCACGGTAGCTTCAGCTTCAACTACAGACATTATCTAACTCCTCATCTGGTATACCGCTGGTAAATATCCGGATCGGTAACCTTTATTTTCAACAAACATTCTTCAATCAGCGCCGGATCTGAACGGCTGTTCTCGTAATGATCGATCAGCCAAAAATACCGGTTCAACAGCCGGGGGGTAATTTCATCCCGCCGTTTTGGATTGGCCATGCGCTCGGCTTCCAGTGAAAAAATAGACTGCTTCAGCCTGCCAATCTCCACCTGTTTAAGCTCCCGCTTTATAGAAAAGACTCCCCACAGATACCCGTAAACGGGAATCCACTCGCACAGTTCTTCCTCCCTGTACCCAAGGGCGGCCACTTTGTCCCTAAGGCGCAGTATAAGTTCAGATTCCAGCGATCGCAGATCCACTTTTGTTGGATCCAGAAAAAACGCTTCCCTGAATAAAGCCTTGGCCGCCTTGGTTTCCGCCATCATGGCGTTTATGTCGGCAAGTTCCGCAAGGGCTTCGGCATCCTCCCTCTTAAACCTGATAGCCTGCTCCAGATATTTAATGGCTTCGTCGTAATTACCCAGCCCCTTGTAGCACCGGCCAATCAGCAGCAGCAGACCCGGATCATGTTTATTCGCCCCGTCGCCAAGCAGATTATCGAAAAAGATCAATGCCGTTGAAAACACATAACACCGGATTGCATACTGACACCGGTCGTAGACCTTATTGAAATTTTCCAAAAAAACATAATACTGCTTTAACAGAGACAGTAAAAACCCTCCTTTTTCAAACGGGTCCTGTATTACTTCGACCCTCTTGAATTGTTCAAGCCACCAATGGACGCACTTTAACGCGTGTTTCAACTCCTCATTGTCAAAATCAATCTTTAGCGCCTGCTCCAAAATACCGGCCGCAGCAACTGCATCCGAGATTTTTAGCTTGTTATAGGCTTCCTCTATAAGCCCCGCCGCTGATTTTGCTGTTTCCATCACCTTCCCGGATACTATTTATTGTATTATACCATTCTTTTCCGGTTTGACAATAGTCTTTATTTGACGTTATGCTGTGAAAGTGGGTAATATTATCGTTTCTCCTTCGATTTTGGCCGCTGATTATGCTGATTTTGGAGGTGCTGTTAAAGAAATTGACAATTCCGGCGCTTCCTGGCTGCATGTAGATGTAATGGACGGCCGTTTTGTTCCAAATATCACTTTCGGTTCGAAATTGGTAGCGGATATCCGCAGGCGTACCAGGGCTTTTCTGGATGTGCATCTTATGATTGTTGAGCCGGGGAACTTCATTGATGATTTTATCGGGGCCGGTGCTGACTGTATTACTTTTCATGCAGAGGCGGAAATTCATTCTCACCGTCTTCTGCAGCGGATTAAAACCCGTGGAAAAAAAGCCGGAATAAGCATAGTTCCCTCTACGCCGGTTTCCACGCTTGAGGAACTGCTGCCCTTTGCAGATTTGGTGCTTGTAATGACTGTGAATCCCGGTTTTGGCGCACAAAAATTGATACCTGAATGTTTAGAAAAGGTAAGAAAACTATCTGTAATGCGAAAAGAGCGTAATCTTGATTTTCTTATTTCGGTTGACGGTGGCATTAATGATGATACATCTATCCAGGCAATAAATGCCGGATCTGATGTGCTGGTGATGGGAACCAGTTTTTTTGAAAATGACAACAAGAGCGTACTGGTAAATAAACTGCAAAACATGAATTTCCAAAACAGGCTCAATTGACAAGGGGATTAAAAAGATCGAATTTATAAAATATATGAAGGCGGTTTTCCCTTTAATTGTCATTGTCGTTATTGTTTTTTTTTCCTGTAAGAACTCTGAATACGACTCCATTGAAAGGCAGGATCTTTTTACCCTGGATATAGGCCCCATGGAAGATCAAATTGCTTTGTATTCGCTGGAAGGAAGCGGTGGGCTCAAGCGTACCGGTGTTGCCATGCGTGATGGATTGTTTTACATTGCCGATGGTAACAGCGCCAAGATTGTCCGCTTTAATTCCTACGGCGATTTACTTTTTATGATCTATAACGAGGAAACAAATCCAAGTCCCATCAGTCTTAGAACAAGTTTCGCCGAAGGCGGGCAGGCTACACGCTGGGCATATTCATATCCGCTCAGGGAACCGGGCAGGATTACAGTGGACTCCCGCAGACATATTTATGTTGAAGACAGGCTGCCCGCCCAGGGCTTAAGATTCGACACAGAAAATAAAACCATACTTGACGGTGTGATCCTGCATTTTGATCAAAACGGGCAATTTATTAAATACCTTGGTCAGGATGGGGTAGGGGGCACGCCATTTCCCAGAATAGTGGGCATTTATACCTCGACAAGAGATGATCTTGTGGTTGTCTGCAGGATTTCCGACGGCTGGGATGTATTTTGGTTTGATAATTCCGGGATGCTTCTGTACCTGATAAAAATCAAGAATAATACAATTCCTGAACGGCCTGACTGGCCCGCCTCAATGTTTTCCATAGACAGTATTGTTGCAGTACCGGATTCCAGGAGACTCCTTATTAAAGTGGACTACTATATGGATACTCTGGACGAGTCCACCAACACAAGGACGGGAAATGAACCCGGCAGTTCGGTTATATGGACTTTGAATGTGGAAAGCGGTACCTATGTAAGTATGTTAGAGGTTCCGTTATTTGAATATCCCACAACAGTGCGCCAGCAGAATGTAAGAATGTTTTATTCAATGCTTGGCGCCATGCGCGGCGGAAGAGTTTTCCTGTATTTTCCGGTTGATACGGGGTATTCAATACTTTTTCTTGATACCTATACCAGGCAGCAGCGCCGCGGGTTAGTCCGGTTTTCAAATGATGAACTGAGATTTAATGATTTTTATCTTTCTGCGGAAGGGATCCTATGCGCCATGCTGGTTGATGACTTTCAGGCCAAACTGGTCTGCTGGCGCACAGACGCGTTTATCGGAGAAACACAATGAGTGAAAAAACCCGGCCAAACGCAGCTTATAAATTAAGCAAGACGGATTCTTCTCTGGATCGAAGTGGCGAGGACGGAGAGCTTCACTTTTATTACGACAGGGAGAAGCGGCTTGCAAAGGCTCCGCGGGCGGTAAAAGACTTATACATTGAACCAAAGCGGCGCAGGTTTGGCCTGCTTGGTTCCCTGGTTTCAACCAAATCAAAAGCATTTCTTTTTATTACAATAGTATTGTTATGCGTCATGATTATTTTTCTTTCGCTGGGCGGTTATTTTGAAACGAGTCATTCCCTGGACGGGAATAAGCTGATAGTAAAGGGGAATGTGCACGAAGGAACCGTAATTCTTACGGTAAGGAAAACGATAAATAAAGGCACAAGACAAAACGATATTTACACCGGCGCCGTAGACATCGCTGTTTCGCCGGTGGTAAAAAATATAGAAGAAGAATACCCAGTGTTTTATAGCCGTCTTTTTTTTACACAGGAGCCGGAAGAAGAGTATCGCTTTGCAGTTCCCTTTGATTCTGACGAATTAATTTTGGTATTTCAAACCGAAAAATCCACGCTGAGTATTACGATAAGGCCGGAATGATGGACTGTGCGGTAGACAAAAATCATTTTATATTGCTACAATCGGCTAATGATACAGTTTTACTTTTTATCCATACTTTGTAACAGTCTGATTGGTTACATACTTTTTGTTTATGACGGCGCCGGAGAAGAAAACGTCGATAAGGGTTTCAATACGGGCGTTTTATCAATTAACAACCCTACTTTTCATCTTGTTTTAGGTATTTTAAGCATTATTTCGGGTGTTTTAAAGCTGCTCTCCCCGGCGATGGATAATATTCCAATCCTTGGCGATCTTCTGCCGGCTGTGGCGGGAGTAATTGCAGGTTTTGTTTTAATTTTTGGCGTTTACCGGCGGCAATCTACTGCTTCTGTCGATAAAGACAGCCGAATGGATCGCCTTGGTGAAAACCTGCTTCGCTACCGGAAGTTTCTTGGCGCCGCCCTGCTTGTTACCGCCCTGCTTCACTTTCTCTTTCCGCAGGCCCTGTTTCTTTAAGCCATGCCGCAAATACGGCGTTCAGTTGCCGGCATTGTAATAAATAAAGAACAGCTCTTTATAGCGCAGCGAAAGGGCGCGGGTGCCCTGGCTGATAAGTGGGAGTTCCCGGGCGGAAAAGCCGAAGAAGGCGAGAGTAACGAGGAAGCCCTAAGGCGGGAATTTCTTGAAGAGTTCGGCATTGGTGTTGAGGTTGGTTCCCTGATTGCCGATTCTTCCTTTGAACATAACGGCAAAAATTTTCTGCTTTACGCGTACCGCGTTTTTTTATCCGGTATACTTAATCTGAAAGAACTAAACCTTGCCGAACATAGCCGGTGGCGCTGGGCTTCCATAGCTGAAATTAAAGAAATCGATTTTGTCCCGTCCGATCTTGCCCTGCTTCCGGCTCTAAAAAATTACCTTGACAGACAAGCCGTAGTCGAGTAATGAAAGACCGGCTCCCACCCTGTTTTCACTTTTATGGTAGCCGCCGCTGCTGCCCACCCTGTAGAATGACTCTCCTTTTGCCGGGCCGATTTGCCTGTACGCAAAATCGAGGGAAAGGCCAAGCCATCCAACGGGTGTAAAGCTCAGTTTGCAGCGGGGTTCAAGAAAAATGCCGAAACGGGAAATGTCTATATACGTATAACGTGTTAATATGTGATTGTCTTCTGCATAACAAAATGTAAGAGGGCTGATTTGAAATGATAAATCAAGTAAAAAATGCTCAAGAAACCCAATGCCAATTCCGGCGCCGGCCGACAGTATAAGCCATTCCTGTGAATAGGTGATAACCCTGCCGTTAAAAGACCGTCTATCCGGATTATCGTCCATCGGGAAATATTTTCCTGAGTCTCTTGGGTTACCCCGTGCGTATATCCCGTGGCCGTCTCTTCCGGTAAAAGATAAATTCATCCATGAACCGCCGATGAATGTTTTAAAAAGAAATAAATTGCCGACGGGAATGGAAATGCCCATGGAAATATCCAAACAAAAAAAATCTTCGGTAATATTGGTATGGCTGGAAAAATTTGTAAGGGCTCCGTTTTCTATTGACTGCCAATCACGATCTTCCATTTTGCCGGTTTCTCCGGGAAAGCCGGCTTTTATCGACAAGGCGGAAAAAAAACCAGGTCGTTTCATCGGCTCAATAAGGCTGTAATCAAGGCCGGCTCCCCAGTAGAACAGGGGATTCATTTCCCAAATTAATTCACTTAACAATTCGCCTTTTTCAACTGTTGGGTAAACAATTTCCAGGGCTTCTCCGTCCAGAATACCGAATTGCGGCGCAATGGAAAGGGTATAGTTTCTTTCCTTTTTAAGCTCCTGGCCGGACAGCGGAAATTTTGAAGTGATGGCGGAAAGAATGATGACTAAAACCGTCAAAGCGGTTATATTTTTCATTAGAATGAGAGTAGCGGACAAATATAACCTTGGTCAAGCAATGGTATTTTTAAGCATTATTGCCATTTTTCTGTGCGCCTGTAACGGAAAAAAGGAAGACAATCCGGTTGTTCCCCCTGTAACATCCCCGCTTTCAAAAGACTATATTGGATATGGGGTTATTACTTCTTCTTTTACCCATGTTCTGGCGGAGCCGACTGAAGACAGCGCTTCGCTTGGATATTTAAGGAGGGGCACCCTTGTACGGGTACTCCGGAGGCGTATAGTCAACAATGCGGGCGGTATGCGATCCTGGGTATTAACCGATACGGAGCATAACGGCTGGCTTACGGAAGATGTAATGGACATATATGATAACGAAAGCAGGGCAAGAACTGCGGCCCAATCAATGAACCGGTGAAAGATATAATTTTTTTCGCGGTTCCGCCCCTTGTAGGCGCTGTTATAGGATTTGTTACAAATGTAGTCGCAATCAGAATGTTGTTCCGCCCGCTTGGCGAAATCCGCATTCTTGGTCTCAGGCTGCCCTTTACACCGGGGGTACTCCCGCGCCAGAGGCACAGGCTGGCACTTAGTATCGGTGCCATGGTGGAGAGGGAACTCCTGACCCCCGAAATATTGCGGCAGCGCCTGGCGCAGAAGGGGGTTAGGGATAATATTAAAAAATCATTTTCTGTTTTTACAGAAAAAATTTTGGCTTCTCCCCCCGGGGATCTATTTGCCGATAACGCCGGTTATCTTTTGAATAAAATAAAACAAGAAGCAGAAAAATTGTATCCCGATATAAAGAGCTCCTTTATGGATTTTCTGCGCCGGCAGGATATTCGCCGTGAACTTGAATCGAAGGGACAGGTTTTTCTTAACAACGCCATTTTAAGACTGAATGTTTTTCAGCGCATTTTTCTTTCGGCGGCGCAGTACGACATGACTTTAAGCAAAAAGATGCCAGAAATAGTCGACGATTTGATTGTCAGCGTTGACAGCTTGCTGGAAGATGCTGATGTTAAACAAAGACTGCTGAAAGCCGCCTGCGCCGCCGTGGAGCGCATTACAGGCGGTCAGGGCAAAAGCATCGGAGGTTTTTTAAATCTGGGCGCAGAAGATAAAGAAAACCTTGATGAGTTTCTGCTCGCGAAAATGCTGTCGGCGCTGGATGCAAACCTGGAAGATCTGCTGGCGTCTATTGATATCAAGGAGATGGTACGCCAGAGAATCGATTCGCTTGATATGCTGCGTGTCGAAAGAATTATCCTTGATGTTATGGCCGATCAGTTTAAGTGGATAAATATTTTCGGAGGAATACTGGGCTTCCTTATAGGTTTGTTCCAGGTTTTTTTCAATCTGCTGCTGCGGTAAGCCGTCCTGCCGCCAGCTGGCCGCAAGCCCCCATTATGCCCCTGCCCCTGCTCATGCGTCTTGTTACCTTTAAGCCCATGCTTTCCAGCATGGCGGAATATTTTTCCACTTCCTTCCTTTCAGGCTCATGCAGGGGAATACCTTCAAAGTTCAGGCCTTCAATCGGATTCCACGGAATAAGGTTTACAACTGTGTCCAGGCCGCCGGCGAATTCCTTAATAGACAGCGCGTCTTCTTTGCGGGTATTGATTCCGCCAAGCAGCACAGCTTCCAGAGTGATGCGCCCGCCGCCGGCTTTCTGAAAGTTCAGCAAGGCTTCTTTTATTTTAGACAGCTTCTCGCCTGCCGCGGCGGGCATTAATCTTTTTCGCAATTGTTCATCCGCCGTGACCAGCGAAAGGGCAAGCCTTACAAAAGGCCCGTTTTCGCAAAGCTCCTGGATGCCCTCGCTGATGCCGCAGGTGGAAACCGTAATGCGCCGCCTGGAAAAATTCATTCCATTGGGATCGGTAATTACAGCAATCGCCTTTCGCAGTTCGCCAAGGTTAAGCAGGGGTTCTCCCATGCCCATGACAACAATGTTACCGATGCCAGGTCTTCCATCCTGTGCGGCACAGCGGCGCAGAAAAAGAAATTGTTCGACGATTTCAGCGGCGCTTAAGTTCCGGATAAATCCAACAGAGCCTGTTTTGCAGAATACGCATCCCAATGGACAGCCGGCCTGGGTAGACAGACAGACTGTCAGGCGTTTTTTGGCGTCGGCAAGCATAACGGCCTCGACAGTTATTCCGCCGGGAAAGCCAAGGACGAGTTTCATGGAATCCCTGCTGTCATAACGGTTTTCTATAATGCCGGAAGAAACCGTAAAACGCCGGTCTAACTCTTCCCGTAACGGGATCGGAATATCGGTCATTTGGTCTATGTCCTGAACACCGCGCGCTATCCATTTGAAAATCTGGGCCGAACGGTAGCGGGGCAGCGGGGCCAGCAGGTCTGCCAGTTCAGCAAGAGGAAGTCCGCAAAGCGTTATTTTTTCTGTTATTGTTGTCTGGTCTTCAACTAACGCGGTTCGGCTGCGCTGTTCAGGCATTGCTGATTTTTTCCAGCATTTCAGCAATACATGCGTTCCTTATTCCCATTTTCTGGAATTCTTCCAGGGTTTCTATGGCAATGCCGCGATCGCCCTTTTCAAAGTAACATTCCGAAAGTTCGACAAAAAGGCGGTGATTCCTGTTATCCTGCTGTATCAGTCTTTTAAGAGAGGTAATGGCTTCCTCATATCTTCCCTGAACTTTTGCATTCAAAGCCAGGCCAAGAACGGCATAAGTATCAAATTCGATATTCAGCGCCCGCTCGTAATATTCCTGGGCTTTTATATAATCGCTGATGGTTCTGTAGGCATCACCTGCACGGGTAAGGATTACCTTGTTACGGGGATCCTGCTCCAGAATGCGATTCCAGTATTCAAGGGACTGTTCCGGGCGGTTCATTCCCCTGTAACAATCGGCAAGCCCAAAAAGTGCGTAGAAATTGCACGCTTCTTTCTTCAACGCCTCATCGAAATACGGAATGCCTTCGCAAAATGTTTTTAATTTACGGTGGCAGTTGCCGATTGATGTCAGTACCCGTATGTCCACATTTTCGCTGTTCATGCTGAGCATCTTTTCCCAGTAGTAAAGGGCGTCCTTGTATTCCTTAAAGTCATAGTGCAGATGTCCAAGTCCGATGATGGCGTATGGATTTGTTCTCTCCATTTCCAGAACACGCAGATAAATGGTTTTTGAGTGTTTAAAATCCCTGACCTTGCGGTAAGCGTCCGCAACCCTGGTAAGAACCGTAATATTTTTATTGTCGTGTAAAAGGTACTGTTCCCATATCTCGATGGCTTTCTGATATTGGTTCAGGGCCTTGTAGCAGTCCGCCAGTCCAAAAAGAGCGTAATTGTTTCCGGGATGGTATGACAGGCAGCGCTGATAGAATGTTACCGCTTCGCGGCAGGAACCGCGCTTGCGAGTCGCATCTCCCATTCCCACCAGGGCATAGTTGTTGTTTTCGTCTACCAGCAGAATTCTGGTAAAACAGTCAATCGCGTCCGATATTTTGTTTTCTTTAAGAAACTGATAGCCTCTTTTTGAAATCTCTGAAATATCGTGGCTTTCCATGGTTTTTGCCTGATCTTCGCTGAATAAAGCGCTGGCGGCGTCAGTCATTGGATTCCTCTTCTTCGCTGATTAAACCCGACAGAACACCGGCAAGCTGAGAAAGCAGGGGTTCCAGTTTTGGACGATCAGGGGCAATCCAATACATCTTCATTGCGTCCAGTATTTTGTTCTGCGACAAATAATGGTCTCCGACTCTGGAAATACCGTCGGAATATCCGGTGGTTACAAAAATCCGCCGGGCTTTTTCGATTTCACCGCTGTTGTATAGAATGTTGCCCTTGCGGTTCAAAGCGGCCTTGCTGGAGCCTTCAATATTCCGGGGGACAGTTGTTTTTATAAATGCGTCATGTTCTTTAAATTTCTCAAACGCTTTTTTATAATCCATATTTTTCTTAATTAGACCTTATTTATATTATCAGCATATTCAGCAAAAAAAACAACTAAAATCGTGAAGTAAAAAAGTCGACTATCGAGCGGCCGTATTCACGGGAGTCGCTTTTAACGAGGGGCTTTATGGGATCCCAATGGGAATCATTGCGGGGATAATGAATAAGCAGTCTGCTTTCATTTGTAAAAAGGACGGAAGCGGCTATATTCCTTATAAGTTCGCGCTTGAACTGATACCGGAAGGGGGGATCGAGAAAGATGATATCAAAACCGCGTTTCGCACGCTTAATATACAACTCGGCGGGCACAAAATGGCAATTTATTCGTACCGGAGAGATCGAAACATTTGCAAGCAGGGCTTTTCTTTTAAGTTTGTCATTTTCCACTGCCTCGATACAGGCAGCTCCTCTTGAAGCGGCTTCCAGCGCAATAATTCCGGAGCCTGAAAAAAGGTCAAGAAAGGAAAGCCCGGAAATATCTCCCAGGCAGGCGAAAACCGACTCCCTCATTCTGTCCATGCTCGGCCTAATTATTCCGGGCGGTACTTCAATCTGTCTTCCGCCGAGAACGCCGCCTGTAATTCTCAATCACTGCCCTTTAAGAGCTCGCTTAATTCCGCCCGGCTGACCGCTGGCCCCGATTCGGATAACTCCGATGGAGTGCTGGTCTCGTCGATCAGCCTGCGCCGCCTTGAGCTTTCCGCTTTAAGTTTTAATATGTCCTTTTCAATTTCAGGAAAACGTGCGGCAGAGAAAGGGCTTGAATCGCCTGCGAATTCGGTCAGAAGCCGGTTGAACTGCCATTCGGCGTCGCACAGGTTATCTGATTCACCTTCCCGATCAATAAATTTTGTGTTGGCAAGAAGTTTTTCCGTTAGTATTTCCAGTGAGGAACCTATAAATTCAAGATCGTCCATGCTTTTGTGCAAAAATAAATTTGTATCAGTATCAAGTCGGAGGAGATCCCGTACCATTCTTATTCTGACATTAAGGATAAATATTGTATCTTCAAAATTTACATTTTTATTCATAATTTTTAATATTATCGGTTTTTCTGCGCATAAGGGTGAGAAGTCGTTTTAGAACCGCAGCTTGCTGCGCTCCGCGAAGCCTGTAATATTATTAAAATCCAGTATGGAGCCGTCGTCCAACAGGGCTTTACCGGAGAAAAACCCGAAAAACTGGCGGCGTGTGGAATTGTAAAAAAACAGGCGGCTGCGCTCCGTCCGCCCCTGATGCGGGGTAAAGAGCATTTCCAGGCGGTTGTCGTTGCTGGTAAACCGCCACGGAGAGAGCCAGTTGGAAGGCGGTATGTGAAATGTGATCTTGTCCAGCTTATGCAGCTTTCCGTCTACAAACAGGCCGTTTTCGGTTCCGGTCGAAGAATCCGCCCAGCTGTAGCCTGCGCTGAAACTGACCTGCCTGTCTCCTGCCATGCCGCAGCCTGCCGACCAGTAATGTATATCCGCCCCGGGGCGTACGCCGCGATTCCAGTTAAAAATACCCCAGCCGTTTCCCCTGGTAAAAATAATCTCCGTACCTCCAAATTGAATAACACCCTCGGCAATATACCAGGGCGAACAACGGGTGTACCTGAAAGAGTTTTTTTCACTGTACCAGCGCTGATTTGTTACAATGGACTCCGATGCTGCCGGTTCGCTCAGAACAACCTGGCCGCGCAGGCTGCGGTGGTGGCCGAAATGTTTTATATCAGCCTTGATGATCTTAACCCCGTTTTCCATGCTGATAAAATCCAGGTTTGCTTTATTGCGCCGGTAGCGGGTTGAACCATTTACACTGCCGGTTGGCATTTCGTAGGAGCCCATTGGAAGCAGTGTTCTGTAAATTTGGGTGGATCGTTTTTTATCCCTCAGCGAGATAACGGATATGCCCATGTATCCAAGCCAGCCGTCATCCCTTATTTCAAATACCACCATGTGCGTGGGCGAATGTAAAATGTAGCGATCGGATTCCGATATTCTCCTGCGTGGGCCCCAGATAAGCGCCGGATCATAAAAAAAACCGGGCTCTCTTGACCAGCCGAAATTCTGCGGCTGCCCGCTTGAGTCAAGCACCGACAGCGGAGTTGTTATTTCATTTTGGGCCATGAGAACCCTGTTTACATGGCTCTTCTTGCATGCTATTACCTTATCATGGATTATTCTGGTTTAAAAGTGCTGATAATGGGTCTTGGGCTGCATGGCGGCGGGCTCGAATCAGCTGTTTATTTGCTCAAAAAAGGCGCCCGTCTTACCGTAACCGACCTAAGAGACGAAAAGGCGCTGTATCAGTCTATACAGAAACTGGAAGCGGCCTGCGGTACGGTGGGCGCTTCCCCGATCCGGTATGTCTTGGGAAGGCACGAGATCGCTGATTTTAAGGACGCCGACTTGATAATAAAAAACCCCGGCGTCAATCCGGATTCACCGTATTTGAAGGCCGCTAGTAATATTGAAACCGATATTTCACTATTTTTGGCTTCCTGCCCGGCGAATTTATATGCGGTTACCGGAACAAAGGGAAAATCAACAACGGCCTCCGCCCTTCACTGTATTCTAAAAAAGGTGCCAGGCACCGTTTTTCTTGGGGGTAATATTACGGTTTCGCCCCTAAGCTTTCTTGATGAACTAAAAGAAGGCGATAATGTGGTGCTTGAACTTTCAAGCTGGCAGTTGGGTGATCTTAGGGGCAGGACTGCACGGGACGGCAGACCCCTGCTAAAACCAAGGGCTGCTGTTATTACCCCAATTATGCCCGATCATCTTGATCGTTACGGCTCCATGGACAGTTATGTTGAAGATAAGCGCCTTATTTACCAGGGGCAGGACTCCGGCTGCGTAACGGTTGCCGGCGATGACAGTTGGGGAAGGAGTTTTCTCTCGGAGAGCAGGGGGCGTCCCCTGGTTTATGCAAATGCCCCGTTGGAAGACGGGCGCAGCGGCGGCTGGCTTACAGGGGCGGACGGCCCCGGTCTTGCAAGGCTTTGCGGGGAAGGCTGGAACGCCAATGGGGAAATCGAAGAGCTTGTTCCTTCACAGCTGCTGACGCCGGGCATTCATCAGAAGCAGAATCTGCTTGCCGCGGCGCTGGCAGCCTACGGCCTTGGCCTGGAAGCGGAAAAAATTCGCGAAGCTCTGTCCCTCTTTTCCGGCATTGAACACCGACTGGAGTTTTTCCACGAAGCTGGGGGGATACGGTTTTACAATGACAGCGCCGCGACCATTCCCGAAGCCGCCGCCGCCGCCGTACAAGCTCTGTCCCCGCAAGGGCCGGTAGTACTGGTTACAGGAGGTACTGACAAAAATCTTGACTTTACACCGATTGTAAATGCTGCCTCAAAGGCAAGGGCTGTAGTTCTCCTTTCCGGCAGCGGCAGTGATAAATTAAAGCCCCTGTTAACACAGGCCGGAATATCCTGTCTGGGGCCCTTTGATGATGTTGACACGGCGGCGGCGGCGGTGCTGGAAGCGGCACAGGCCGGCTGTGCTGTTGTTCTTTCACCAGGATGCGCCAGCTTCGGCATGTTCGCCAATGAGTTTGATCGCGGCGCCAAATGGAAAGAAGCTGTCAGGAAACTGGCGTAAGGGAGCTGTTTTTGGATCTGGAAATGCTGCGCGAAAGGGCCGGAATTATCCTGCGGATTCGCTCTTTTTTTGAAAGCAAAAATTATCTTGAGCTTGATACGCCGCTTTTAAGCCCCGATTTAATTCCTGAATCCTGCCTTGAAGTATTTGAAACAACAAGGCTTTTTCCGCCGGGAAGCGCAAGAAAAAATCAAAAACTATATCTTGTTCCTTCACCGGAAATCTGGATGAAGAAGATTATCGCCAAACACGCTGTAAATATATTCCAGATATGCAAATGTTTCCGCAACGGAGAATCATCGGGCCATCTGCACAATCCCGAATTTACCATGCTTGAATACTATACCATGAACGCCGGTTATTTGGATTCTCTTGAACTTACCGAAGGGTTGTTCGCGTTTCTTGCCGAAGGCGGGAATATAAGCCCGCCGTTTGAGCGCATAACGGTTGCCGATGCATTTGGCAGATGGGCGGGTTTTGATCTTTTCCAGGCCGCTGAAAAAGAAGGCGCCCTGGAAGAAGAAGCCAAGCGCCTGGGGCTCCAGCCGCCGCCGGGAATTGGAAAAGAGGCGCTGTACGATTTAATTTTTATCCACGCAGTTGAACCGCAATTAAAGTCAGATAGACCGGTTGTTCTTCTGGATTATCCGGCTTTTGTTTCCTGCCTGGCAAAACAAAAGGGTAAAACTGTTGAACGTTGGGAGCTTTATTATAACGGGATTGAACTTGCAAATTGTTTTTCCGAAGAAACCGATCCGGCTGTAGTTAAAAGTTTTTTTTATAGTGAAGCGGAAAAAAAGGAAAAATCCTGTCTTGTAAAACATAATGCGGACTTCGATTACTGGAAGATATTCGACCGGGAAGAAAAACCGTTCCCGCGTTGTTCCGGGGTTGCTCTTGGCATTGACAGACTCATCATGGCCCTTGTTGGCCGCTCAAACATCGACAGCGTATTGCCGTTTGCCTTTTAAAATTAATAACTTATGTTTCTTCAATTTCTTACCACGAACCTCACAAACGCCACCAACCATTAGGTCGATATTGTTAAGAAACCTTTATGATTCTTCTTAGTTTCATGGAATTTGAAGGTATAAATGAGTTTTCTAATGGCACGTTCGTGTTGTTAGTGTGGTTTGTGGTAAAAATATTGTATTTTCTGGACAGCCTGTGGTTCCGCTTACTTGTAAACCGGTGAATTGCCTGAACGCTCAAAATCCATTTTGAATCTTGGCAGAAGGGCGATGTTGGTTCCCACCTCCACATTGCCCAGGAACCGGTAGCTTACGTCCCGCATGGCGATTATATCATCGAGAAGCTGGCGCTTCATATCAATGAAATTCATCATAAAATACAGATTGGTTTCCGCCGAGCTCTGGGCGGGGATATCAAGAAGGTCATTTTCCCTGCCGTTCGCCCAAAACCTGCCGTCGCCGTAAAGAATATAACCGAAAGAGGAAAGGGCGACAGGAAAAATATTCGGGTTGTCTATTCTGATTCTGACCCTGAAACGTGTATTGACAAGCTCCGCCTGGAGAACAGCAATAGAGGTAATGGTAAATTGAGGTTCTTTTATGTGCGGGAACGATGAGTCGGATATTGCTTCATAATCGTATGTTCTGCCCTGTTCATAATGGAATATTATATTAACGCTCATTTTTGTGATGTATTCATCGCCTTCATTGTTGATTAAAACTTGCCCCTGATTTTTCAAATCAAGATTCATTGTCAATATTTTTTCGACTGTTGAAGATGGTTCGACTTTTAGTTTAATTCCCAACGCTTCGTCCCCTTCCAGTGTAAGAGCTGCATTCTCACAGTCCAGGTACATTCCGTTAACTATGCAGTCCCAGTTATCAATTTCAATTATCGCTTCAATGGGAAGGGGATTGGTTATTATCAGATTGTAATAAAGATTAAATTGATTGATGCTGTAGGCTTCAACCTGTTCGAGTTCCAAAACAGCCGCAGGTTTATAATCCGGCTGAATCTGCTGGGATTTACAGGCAACAAGCAGGGGTAAAACCGACAAAAAAAGACAGAACTTTCGCATATCCGCTTATCGGCGGAAAATGACAGGATCTTCACTCAAAAGAAACGACGCCGTAAAAAACAGTGTCTCCGTCTTCTTCTGCGGCGCTGACCATTTCCTCCCCAATAAAGCGCGGCTGTTTTTGGTCTAAAAGACCGCTTCCAAGAAGGCTGGCTATTATGGCGCCGCCGCAGGTTTTAATGCGGCCGTTTAGGACAGATGAAATAAGCTGCGGTGTATTTTTTTCGAGTACGAGACGCACGGATTCTTCGGCCAGGTGCCGGGCCGTGGTTTTATCATGGGAACAGGAGAGACAGCTTGAAACCACAAATAGGGTATTTTCAGCAACCGGCCCCAGAACCGTCCTGAGCGCCTGAGATAAATCTGTAATCATTTCAACGCTCGGCCTGCCCATAAGAATGGGAACTATGCTGGCGTCGGGAAAAAAATATTTGACAAAGGGAAGCAGTACCTCGATCGAATGTTCTCCCAGGTGGGGAATGTCATCTGTTTTCAAAAATTCACTGTAATATTCAAGGTCTTTCGATACTTCCCTGTCAACAGGGAGCATTCCAAGGGGGGTATCAAAAAAGTGCGAATTCGACAGAAATATTCCTTCTTCGCGTTTATCATGGATTGGACCTAACAAGACGACTCTTGTAATTTCTCTTCTGCCGCCTGCCCTCATGAACGCATCGACGGCCATGGAACCGGAAATTTCCCACGCACCATGCGGTGCGATAATTGCCCTGGCCAGGTTGCCGCTGTCTTTCATTTGAACAAAAGCATTTATATATTCCAGTATCTCGTTTCCGTATTCAGGATAAAACATACCCGCCGCAACCGGACATCGAATTTTTTCTTTCATTGCAGTTCCCACAATCATCATTTATAAATTTAATAACTACCGGCTCTGAATGCAAGGAAAAATCAAAAAAATTCCTGATTAAATAATATTAACTGTTGTTAGTTAGCATTATTTTCACATAAAATGGTTTGATTCATAATGTGCAAATGAAAAAAAACTATATCAATTTCTACATAAGTATTATATTATCCAGGAATGAGTGATATTATTGTTCGTTTTGCCGGTAATGAAAAAGGTGAAGAGGAATGCGCCTACGGGACCAGGGCGAAAACTTTGGCCGGGCGTTTCGGTGTTCCAATAGAAAAAATCGCTGCATTCAAGGTAAACAACGAGATACGGCCTGTGGAAACTCCGCTGACGTTCAATTCATTCCTGGAACCTGTGCTCATTGATTCTCCGGAAGGGGCAATGATATACCGCCGTTCCCTGGCGTTTCTGCTTGCGGTTGCCCAACGGAAAATATTTCCTGAGCGCAGACTCTATGTCGGACATTCACTGGGCAACAGCTATTATTATACTTTTACCGAAGGCGTGCAGCCCTCATCAGAAGATGTTTCTTCTCTTTCGTCTGCAATGGAGGAGTTGGTAAAAGAAGACCTTCCGATTACATTCAAGCATATTGCATTCGAAGAAGCTCTTGATTTATTTAAAAAAAATAACCAGACAGATACCCTGCTACTTTTGGACCAGCGCAGTTCCTCCCGTCTGAAGATAAATGAGTGCAATGGTTACATGGATATTTATGTTGAGCCTTTGTTGCCGCGTACCGGCCTGCTTGCTTCGTTTGAGCTAATGCCGTACAAGGAAGGTCTTCTTTTACGTTTCCCCGGTATTGGAAAAGGTAATGAGATAGAGCCCTTTGTAGATGAGCCCAGCATCTTTCGGGTTTACAATGAATACAAAAGATGGGGGCGCATTGTCGGCGTAAGAGTAGTCGGCGAATTAAATTCCCTGGTTGCAAAAAGGACAATTCAGGATTATATAAGGATTGCGGAAGCCCATCAGGCGCGCAAACTGGCGGATATAGCCGATTTAATATACGAGAGGCGCGGCACAGTTAAAATGATTCTTCTTGCCGGTCCTTCAAGTTCGGGTAAAACCACAAGCGCCAAAAGGCTTGCCCTGGAATTAATGGTATTGGGAATAAAACCCATTGCCATTGGCCTTGACGATTACTATGTAGGAACGGCGAGTACCCCCAAGGACGAAAAGGGCCAGCCGGATTATGAATGTCTGGAAGCCCTGGATCTTCCCTTCCTTAATGAACAGCTTTTGGCGCTGTACCGGGGCGAGGATGTAACGCTTCCTGTATACGATTTCAAGACCGGCTCCAGAAAACCTTCCGGCGGCAGGAAGATTAAATTGGACAGGCGTACAGTGTTAATTGTGGAAGGAATCCATGCGCTTAACGATGCATTGACACCTAACATAGATCGGGAAACAAAGTTCAAGCTGTATGTTTCGGCGCTGACCCAGCTTAATCTTGATGATCACAACCGTATCCCGACCAGCGATAACCGGCTGCTTAGGCGCATGGTGCGCGATAACCAGTTCCGCAACAAGGATGCCGCCGGCACTATTAAAATGTGGCCCAGCGTGCAGGCAGGGGAGCGCAAGCATATTTTTCCGTTTCAGAATACGGCGGATGCGGCGTTCAACTCGGCCCTGGACTATGAGCTTTCGGTGCTGAAGTATTATGCCGAACCGATGCTGCGGGCGGTAAAGCCGGGTATGTGTGAATATTCCGAAGCTGTCAGGCTGCTTTCGTTCCTTGAAAACTTCGCCCCCATTCCGCCGCAGTATGTGCCTGGAAACAGCATTTTACGCGAGTTCATCGGCGAGAGCGAATTTAAGTATTAGAGCGTATTTTTACCAGAATTTTTGTTTCCAAGGTGCTTGTTGATCAAATCCAGTTTAAGGGCGCGGAGTTTTTCTGTTACGGCAACCTTGTATACATGGGGGTTTAACAGGCGCTTGTAGGTTGAATCGAACTGATCGAGGCAGGCGGCGGCATGGGAGCGGATTTCAGATAACGAGGGAAGGGGACGGGAAAGTTTGCCGTTCTTTATCCATGGTTCCAGCAGCGGCCGGACATTTTCTATGGTGTGATAAAAATGCCTGTAGTCCCCTGAAGGGTGCCAGAAGGCGCGGTGAAAGCCGCTTTCCAGTTTGTCGCCGCTCTCATCAAGACTAAGGACATCCGCCGCCGCATGGTCATTGGCATCAGTTATACGCCATACCTGCTTTATGCCGGGATTGGTTGTTTTTTCGGGATTATCCGAGAATTTCATAACAGGGTCAGTACCCCCCCCCTCTTTGCGGCAGGCTGAAAGTTTATACACGCCGGTAAAGGCGGCGTCGGATGCGCCTGTAACCATCTTGCTGCCTATCCCCCAGCTGTCGACAGGAGCTCCGGCTTTTACAAGGGTTTCTATTATCGATTCATCCAACTCGTTGGATACGGTGATTTTCGCTTTTGTAAAACCGGCCTCGTCCAGTCTTTTTCTAACCTCTGTCGAAAGATACTGAATGTCTCCCGAATCCAGCCTGACACCGAAATTCTTTCCCTTGGCGGCAAGTTTCGCTCCCGCTCTGACGGCATTGGCGATTCCGCTTTTAAGAGTATCGTATGTATCGAGAATAAAGGACGCTCTATCCGGGTAAAGGGCGGCATAGGCGTCAAAGGCCTCTTCCTCGCTGTCAAAGGACATCACCCAGGAATGTGCCATGGTACCCATTACCGGAATGCCGAAAACTTTTCCGGCCATTGTATTGCTGCTGCCGCAGGCGCCGCCGATATATGCGGCTCTGGATGCCGACATGGCTCCGTCCGGCCCCTGAGCCCGGCGCATACCGAATTCAATCACGGCGCCGGCGCCGGAAGCCAGATATGCCCTGCATGTCTTGGTCGCAATCAGGCTCTGGTAGTTAATTGTATTCAGCAGCATTCCCTCGATTAGCTGACATTCGATAAGGTTCCCTTCAACCCTTATAAGGGGCTCCTGTGGAAATACTACCGTTCCCTCGTCCATGGCCCAAAGCGATCCCTTAAAACGAAAACTTTTAAGATATTCAATAAAGGATTCTTCGAACAGTTTCAGCTCTTTAAGATAATCGATATCGCTGCCGGAAAAGGAAAAATCAGCAAGCTGTTCAAGCAATGTTCCAAGACCGGCGAATATCGCGTAACCGCCGTCAAAGGGCTGCCGCCGGAAAAACATTTCAAAAACGGCAGTATCGTTCATGCCTCTTTTATAATATCCCTGGGCCATTGTAAGGGAATAAAAATCGGTAAACAGCGCGCTGTTCATTTTAGCCTGCCAATTAATTCAGCGGAACTGATAAATTCAATTCCGTTTTTTTTCATTTCTTTAACAGCATTATCCACTGAACCCGCCGGAAAGTCCACGCCCCGGACGGCGTCGCCGGCGATTATTGTCGCCAGACCAAGCCGCTTACAGTCCATGGCGCTGTAAAACACACAATAGTCGGTGGCAAGTCCGCCGATTATTACGGTTTCTATTCCAAGGCCGCGTATCAGGCCTTCAAGGCCGGTGGGGGTGCGGCGGTCGTTTTCAAAAAAAGCCGAATAGGAATCCAGCGTTTTTTGAAGGCCCTTGCGTATAATAAAACTTACAGGGTCAAGATTAAGCTGCTCATGGAATGCCGCTCCCCAACTGCCCTGTATACAATGATCCGGCCACAATACCTGGCCATTTACAGTTTCTGTATCGATAATATCCCCCGGACTTTTACCGCTGTAAGATGATGCAAAGGAAGAATGCCCCCACGGGTGCCAGTCCTGTGTGGCCGCCGCGCACCCGCCTTTTGCCGTGACGGCCGCCGCCAGGGCATTCAGAGGCGGAATAACTTCAACGGCGTTTTGGACGGCCAGCGCCCCGCTGCAGAAGTCATTCTGAACATCAATTTCCAGTAACAGAGTCCTGGCTGCATTAAGCGTCATTCGCTGAATACTCCTATTTTTCTGAATTTTTGATAACGTTTTTCTGGAAGCAGTTCAAAGTTTTCGGATAAAAGGCGAGCGCAGGATTCTTTGAGCCATGCTGATATATTGCCTGCAGTAAGGTTTATGTCCCTGGCAGCGCCGCCCTCCGGTTCGGCGATTATTTTATCGCAGACGCCGAAGCTGTGCAGATCCAAGGCGGTAATTTTCATTAGTTCGGCGGCTTCCCTCTCCCTTGAACCGTCCTTCCACAGGATCGAAGCAAAACCCTTGGGCGAAATTACCGAGTAAAGGGCGTTTTCCAGCATTGCAAGTTCATCGCAGACGCCAAGAGCCAGAGCTCCGCCGGAGCCGCCTTCGCCCAATACAACGGAGATTACCGGTGTTTTCAGCATCATAAATTCATGCAGGCTGCGGGCAATCGCCTCGCCCTGGCCGCGTTCTTCAGCGCCGACCCCGCAGTAAGCTCCGGGGGTATCAATAAAACAGATAACCGGGCGGCGGAATTTTTCCGCCTGCCTGGCAAGACGCAGTGCTTTCCGGTACCCTTCGGGGTGCGGCATGGAAAAATTAATTCTTTGAAGGCCTTCGATGTCTTTAGCGCGTACCTGGGAGATCACAGTTACTGGAATGTCGCCTAATGTACATATTCCGCCCAAAACGGCGGGGTCGTCGCTGAAATAGCGATCCCCGTGAAATTCGATAAAGTCGTTGAATATAAGCGGAACATAGTCGTGAATTGTCGGGCGTCCGAGGTTTTTCAGGAGATCAAGTTTTTGCTGCATGGAAAGCGCCATTATTTTCCTCCTTGCGGCCTGTAGCCGTGCAGGGCGATAATTTTGGCGATTAAACCGGGCATTTCCCGCCGGCCGGAAATCGCGTCGACAAAACCATGCTCATAAACAAATTCCGCCGTTTGAAACCTTTCGGGCAGGACAGCGCCGATTGTGTCCTGTATTACGCGCTTTCCGGCAAATCCTATAATTACCCCCGGTTCGGCCAGGATAACATCGCCAAGGGTGGCGAATGATGCCGTAACGCCGCCCGTTGTCGGGTCTGTTATTACCGAGATGTAAAGCTGGCCTGCCGCGTTGTGACGGGCTACCGCGCCGGAGGTTTTCGCCATCTGCATCAGGGATATTATCCCCTCCTGCATTCGCGCTCCGCCCGAAGCGGAAAAAACCACGGCAGGCAGTTTATTTGCAGTTGCGTATTCCAAGGCCCTGGTAATTTTTTCACCAACAACGCTCCCCATGCTTGCCATCATAAACCGGCTGTCCATTATTCCCATGACAACAGGGTAGCCCTTTATGGTGCAGCGCCCTGTAACCACCGCTTCCGAAGTGTTACAGGTTTTCTGTAATTCGCTGATTTTCTCCTCGTATCCGGGAAACCCAATTGGGTTACCTGATTTCATTCCTGAATCAAACTCTGTAAAGCTGCCTTTGTCTGCGGTTATTTCCAGGCGCTGCTGCCAGTTTATTCTTGAGTGGCAGCCGCATTTATCGCAGACCCAAAGATTCCGCTCAAACTCCTGTCCTGGTATGGGAGTTTGACAATTTATACAGTTTGTGTCATTCATTTTTCCATTCTAAGCAGAGATTGAGGCGCCTTTCAAGTGCCTTTTCACCCAGGAAATTCAATTTTTAAGTATTTTACCACGAACCTCACAAACAATCACGAACCATTTGTTCGATATTATTGAAAACCTTTATGATTCTTCTTAATTTCATGGAATTTGGAGGTAGAAATGAGCTTTCTAACAACAAGTTCGTGTAAGTTAGTGAGGTTAGTGGCTAAAAAAAATAAGAAAAAATTGATTTCTTTGGGGGTTACCATTCAGGGACAACAAAATTGTAGCCTTTTTCAAGCAGGTCGATAATGATTTCTTCCAAAATTTCAGGGATCCAGGAGCGGTTAAAAGGGCCCGATGGTTTTTTTGCCAGGCCAACCTCCATACGCAGGTAAGAATCCCTTGCATCATGAAGCAAAATAATTCCTCCCCCTTTTTTTAAGGTTTTGCCGATTATACGCCTTTTCACTTTATCTTTTTCCGCTTCCCTGATTACAGCATCGTAAGCCCTGATATTGCCGCCCAGCAATATCCAGCCTTCTTCCTGCCAGATTCTTTCGTGCCGTCGGCGGTAAAAATCACCGTGGGGCCGGTATAGCCTTATGTTAAGCGGGGCGCCCAGGGCCTCTGTAATCGCCGCCTCTCCATTCCTTAAATTTTCCCTGAATTCTCCATTTTTCATATTAATGGCAAATTTATCGGAATAGCCGTGGTTAATTATAAAATGCCCTTCATCGTGAATGCGTCTTGTTAGCTCAGGATTACGCGTCGCATTTACACCTAACAGGGCGAACATGGCGGTAATATCATGTTTTTTGAGTACATCCAGAACATGCGCCGTTGTATCGGCATTTGAATTCGGGCCGTCGTCAAAGGTAAGTATTACCGCCATTCTGTCAATTTCGAATTCGTGGTTAGCCTTCGTGATGGTATTGCAGCCGCCGGCGAATAAAGTAAAAATTGCAATTAACAGATAAAAATAATTTCTCATTGTTTGTTAACCGGGTTTTTGAATATATCCAGAAGCCGTTCATTAAGCCTTCTTACAGCGCGGTGCATTTCCAATCCTTCAAATTCTTTTGGGTTAATAATTTTTTGAAGAGTGATTATATAAATATATTTATCGGTATGGTTAAACGAAAGGAACGGCTCCTTTTTTCCAAGGCCGTATTTGTCCGTTCCCCCGATGTGGGCGGCGACAATTTCCGTTCCTGTCAGCAGGGAAATGCGCGCGGCGCCCTTCTTCAGGCGCATTTCTCCATCGCGGCGTGTTCTGGTTCCTTCGGGAAAAATAACCAGGCAGTTACCCTTTGCCAGCGATTCTTTACATGCGGCAGCCATCTCCTCAAAATTCAGCGTGTTAAGAATGTAAAGAAGCCTGATCACTCCGCCTATAACTGTGTTGCGGTAATCACCCTGAACAATTACATCGGCATTTGGGATTAGGGAAATGATCATAACTACATCAAGGAGTGAAGGGTGGTTTGCGACTACAATTTTCGATTTTAAGTTCTTAAAAAAATCCCTGTCTGCGGTTTTCAATTCAACAACGCCGGTGAATGTCATAAAGGAAATGAAAAATCTAAAGAAGAATGAAACAAAGCGGCGCGTTGTTTTACGGAAATTTTCAACAGGACGAAAGATGAGTAAAAAAACAGGCATGATTGGAAACACCAGGAGAAGGGAAGCCAATCCGAAAATTATAAAACTGATTACCTTAAATACGATTCGGTAAACATATAAAGGCCGGTTACTGACCGGCGGCAATGAAGTGTTCACGAAACGTCCTTTTTAAGATAAAGATGTTTCAAAAAATTTTGCGGAGAATTAAGGCACTCCATATCAGGAAAAACAGGGATACCCGGCGCATGGCCTGAAAGAAGTGCGGCAAAGGCAAGGGGTTTGTCCGGCCGGGGGCAGAGTGCGCCGTATTCCGCAGGGCATAGCTCATCAGCGTATACGAGAACAGTTTCCGTATCGTTACCGGAAAAAATGCCGGCGGCCGCCGCCTGGAAGGCGGTTTTGAAGCAGCTGCCTGCCGGATAAATTGCCGTGTAACCCTGATGCAGCCCCAGAGCTATTGCTGCGAGAGCCGGCGGGGTGTTGAAAACAGACTGCGAAAAAGCGGCGGGGCTTACAGTGCCTTCTTCGTATAACGTTTTGTTGATTTTATACTGTTGGGATATTTCACCCCTGAATGAAACAAACACTGTTTTTGTTTTTTCTCCAATGGGCATGATCTCGTGCATGACGTGTATTGTCATTCGTGAGATCTGGCTCTGCCGGCGCCTGAACAGTGAGAATTCTTTTTGCTCAAGTACAATCCACCGCGATTCAGGAAAATCAAGGGAAGGGGCTTCGCCGCTTGATTCGCTTTCTTTCCGTCCGTGCGCCCACTGCAGCCAGTCATTTGCGCCGCTAAGTCCGGGCGCCCATGAAGAAAAGCGGGATACATATAAGGTTCTGCCGCCTGTATTACTAACTTTCATTTTTTTCTGAAACGAAGCAGTGAATAGCTGTTTGATCCCAAATTATGATGGCTTTCGCTTAACACAAAACCAGCCTTTTCAACCGCGGCGCAAAGTTCGGCGTAACGGTACATCTTGCTGCAGCCGTTTGCCATACATGTAAAGTACAGGGAGACTGCCTGTAGAGAAAATGCTGAAGCCTGAAAACGCTGCATGTCCCAAAGAGGCTCCAGCACCCAAATATCCGTGTCTTTTTCCGCTGCGGCGTAAACCTTGGCCATGATGGCCGTAACCTGCTCCAGCGAGAAACAATCAAGAAACTGGCTCATCCAAATTGCCGCCGCGCCGGCGGGGAAGGCCGCTTTTTCGTCCAATACATCGCAGGGGAAAACATCTATCCTGCTCTCGCAGCCGGCCGCCTTTGCGTTTTGCAGGGCTACTTCGGTTTGTCCTGGAAGGTCGATTATCGTAATCTTTACGTCCTTATTGTAATTGCAGCAGGCGATTGCCCATTTTGCCGTATTGCCGCCTATGTCAAAAAGGCGGCCGGCTGCAAGCGCCGGAGATGAAAAAACAATGGGCAGGGCGTCGGGGAAAGCGATGTCTGAATAAAAGTGATCAAAGGCGAACCAGCTTTTTTTCGCCTTTTCTGGAAGAGACGAGAGCGCTTCGTATATGGTTTTCCACTGACGGCCAAAAACTGAAAGCCCTTGGGGTTTTCCGGTTTTAATTGATTTTTCAAGATCATGGGCGCCCAGATAACAGACATCATTAATAAAATTAAAATTGGCTGCTGTCATATTGTCTTCCAGGAAAAACCAGCCAATTTTTCCAAGCACGAACCGTTCTTCGTCTTGGGCATTTTCTGACGGTCTTAGCTTTAACACACCCATTCCAAGGGCTGTTTCCGCCAGAACCCCGGCTCCGTAAACGCTGACGCTGCACTGCTTAGCGATTTCTTCCCTGTTAAGGCCGGTATCGCCGGCATCCGATATTTTTTGCAAAATGCCCAGGGACAGCAGGGAGCGGACAGCCTGAAAAGCAAGCGGGGAAAAGCATATTTTTTGGGCCTCGAATTTAGCTTCTACCGCGGGAATATCATCGGAATAATAAAAGTCCTGCGTTAACTGCCTTTTTCCTTTCATAAGTTATATAACCAAATGATAGTACCTTTGACAAAATGATGTCAATCCTGTTATACTTATCAATAGTTATGTGCAAAGATGATGTTTACGCAGCAGTAAAAAAATTGCTAATGGACAAATTTGGCTTACAGGAAGATATGATAAGCCCTGATAAGCTGCTGGAAGATGAGCTGGATTTTGATTCGCTTGACGCCGTGGATCTTCTGATTTACCTGGAAAACCATATTGAGGGAAAGCCCGAATCGTCTATTTTCAGGAACGTAAAAACGGTACAGGATGTTGTCGATATACTGTATCCGCTGTGGAAAAACGAGGCATAAAGATACCTGTCTGTATGTTCCGCCTTACCGTAGTTTCAATTTAAATTCCGCCAGGCTTGCTCCGCCGGGACATAAATAGCGGATAGCGGTTGCCCCGGCGGGAGTTTTGTTAAATTAATAATCCCATAAATTCTGTGACCCTTTGTTGGTGAATTGGGACGCGGGAATTGTTGTTGTTGACGATGTTATTGATTTGTTCGCCGCCTGGTATAAAGTCCCCCTATTTTCTCTTAACAAGGCTAGCCATATATCGTAAGACCCTGAACCAGTCCATCTGTCCCCGTCAAAATCATATAAATAAACGGTCATATTATAGTTATTTCCGCTTTTTTGAATTTCAATATCTCCATCATCGAAATCGGAGCCGGCAATAAACGACCCGGTATATCCGTATCCATTTCCGCTCATGTATACATATATGTCGTTTAATACAACATTTTGTGATGTATTTCTTGGGAATACCAGCACCAGAACGCCGTCTTCGCCCTGATTATATTGCGCTTGTGTAATCCCTGTGATGAGCAAGGTCTTTCCAACACCAGAACCGGATCCTCCCCCTCCACCTCCGGAGCCGCCACCGCCCCCGGAACCGCCCTTTCTTGTAAAGGTGCCGCCAATATTATCACTACCATAGTAAAAAGTTATCGTCAAAGAATTACCATTTATCGTTGCGAAGCCAATTTCTTCATCATCTTCATCGTACAAAATAACAGTATTTCCATTTCTATGGTACGTACCTTCCCCGGCAAAGCCCATTTCCCATTCATTGCCGGTAAACACTATTTCTTCATCAGCATAAGTATAAGTACCGGAATTATTAGTCAATGTCCCTTCCCAGGTTCCAATGAACGGATTACTGTCACCGCCGCCGCCTCCGGTTGGACAGCCAATAAAAATCAATCCGGTTGTAAATAAAACCGCTGTCAATCCAATTTTTATGATTTTCTCTTTCATAAGACTCTCCATAGCTTAAATGTAGTTGTTAGGACAACTTATTCATATTAACACTAAAATAGGGGAGAGGTCAAGTTTAATTTTTCAGGGCAGTGTACGCTGATTTAAATTCCGCCAGGCTTGCTTTTCCCTCGTCCGTTACCGGTTTTATCCATCTGCCCGAGTTCATGTACCAAAGGCTTACCGCAAGGCGGATAAATTCATCGAGGTACATCATGAAGAACACGGCCAGGAAAGGCCAGTGGAAAACAAAGCCGGCGATGGCGGCGGAAGGTATGCAGATAAAATAAAGGCCGCAGCCTTCAAGAACCGTACCCAGGACAGGCGCTCCGCCGGCCCTGAAGATATTATTGCAAATGTAGTTGCATGTCCGCATGGTTCCGGTTATGGCGAAGATGAAAAGCATTCCTTGTGCATAACGGAAGGCTTCTTCCCCCAGATTAAAGCAATGCAGTATCGGCGAACGGGCAAGAATAATGGAAATGCAAATAGTGAAGGTTACAATGGGGCAAAGAAGGGCGAATCGCTTCGCATTGGTGTACCCCTCAAGGTGTTCGCCTGCGCCAATCTTCTTGCCCACCATTACCGAACTGGCGCTGGAAAGGCCAATGAAAAACGCGAAGATAAAGCCTTCCAGCACGCGGAACACAGCCCAGGCTGCGAGCCCTGTTTCAGCTTGGCGTCCCATAATCATGTTCAGAATCAGGTTTCCGGTGCCATATAGGATTTCGCCTACCACAACGAAAATAATTTTACTGAAGAACACCTTAACAAAGGCAATGTTCCACTTAAAATGGTCCCTGATTCTGGTAATGAACGAATGTTTATCATTAAGGCAGTATGCAAAGATCACCAGAACATGAACCACCTGGGCAATGACCGTTCCCGTCGCCGCGCCTCGGACTCCCATTTTGGGGAAACCAAGCCTGCCAAATATTAAAACCCAGTTAAAAAATGTGTTTGTTAAAAGAGAAATAACTGATGCATAAAGCGGGATTCTTACCTTTTCTATTGAGCGCAGGAGAAAGCCCATTACAATGGCCATTGTCTGCAGCGGGTAGCTCCAGCCAACGATCCTTAAATACTGAATACCAATGGCCTTTATACTCTCTTTATCAGTGTAAATACCCATTATAAATTCCGGGGCAAAAACCGCCAGGCCGCCGAAGATTAGGCCGATAGACATTACGCAGACAAGCGTAAGGCCGTAAGCCCGGCAGATTCCCTTTTCGTCTTTTGCGCCCCAGTATTGGGCGAAGAAGATCATTCCGCCGTGGCCGAACCCGAAGAACATCGCAAAGAGGAGCATAAAAAAAAGAGCGCATATTCCTACGGCGGCCACGGCGAGCTCGCCCTCGGTGCCGATCATGAGTGTGTCCACCATGCTTGCGGAGCTGACAAGCAGATTTTGCAGGGCGACGGGCAGGCCGAGGGTCAGTACACTCCTGTAAAATGTCCTGTCGCCGGTAAGCGGTGTTTTTAATTTTGCGGGCAGAATAACTCCAGTTTTTTAATTTCCTCTTCGCCAAGTTTACGGTAAACCGGCGGCGAGCCTTCCGGAAAATCAACTTCGAAAAATTCTTCTTCGTAAAACGAGAGTTTGGAATTCGTGCACGGATTGCACTGAATGAAATTAATTTTCGCAAAGTCAAGATTTTTATTTTCGCATATTTGCAGCGCCAGGCTTTTTCCGGCGGCGGCAACGGTTGTTCCCGGGTTATCCTGATAAAGCTCTGTGGCGATTACCACAGTCTTTTCTTTACTTTTAATAATTTTAAGGCCGCAGCGCGAGGGCATATCCCACTGGCCTTTGAAATCAAAAACTTCGTCGTAATAATCCGCCGGTACTTTCATCCGGCCTCCCTGCCGAACGATTTACGAATCAACTTGCGGTTGCGTGGTCTATAGGTTCCTTCGTCCATTTCACGGCTTGCCACAGAATAAAGCAGTTTGAACATTTTCTCTTCCTGGCTTTCATCCTGATAGAAGGTTTTCCAGGCATAATCATAGAGTTCCTGTAATCGTTCGGCGCTCATGTTTTTGGGAGTAAAAACAACCTGCCCGGCGTTATAATGATCCCAGTCCATGTCAAAGATACGCCCCTGCCTGTACATATCATCCCAGGCCTTTGTGTGAGGAAAGGGAGTCATCACGGTAAATTCCGCCAAGTCAAGATTGATATCCTGTAAAAAATCAATCAGCTTTTTAATATCATCTTCGCTCTGGTTATCCAAGCCAAGCAGAATTGTCCCTTCAACGCCGATGCCGTGATCATGGTATCGCTTAATCCTTTCCCTGATGTAATCGGATGTATCGTACACGGCCTGATAGACATACCACGCGCCAGCTTTTGCCGCGAGTTCCAGTACAGCCGGATCATCTTCGATGGTGTGGCTTATCCATTTCTTTTTAATTGGGATCATGTTTGTGAACAATTCTTTTTCCCATTCCTTGTCCTGGGCAAGTGAATTGTCAACAATAAACAGCCGGTTGTTTCCGATTACTTCAAGTTCTTCAACGACCTTTTTCATGGGGCGGGGGCGGAAAGAACGCCCGCCCAGATATGATACGGCGCAGGGATAACAGCTAAAACGGCAGCCTCTTGACGCATGAAAAAGGTCGACCATCTGGACGCCCTTGTGGTTGTAAAGTTCCCGTTTGTAAATGTCTCTTCTTGCCGGATTTACGGTTTCTGCGGGTGGATGCTTCAGCATAAAGTTATACACTTTTTTAAGGCTGCCCCTGTCAAAGTCTTCGAACACCTGCTCCATTCGCGTTTCGGCTTCTCCCAAAAAAACCGAATCGGCGTGTTCCATGGTTTCCTCTGCATGAAGCATTGCCGCAATGCCGCCGAAAATTACCTTTTTGCCGCGGCTGCGGAATTCATCGGCTATTGCCCAGCCGCGTTTAACCTGGGTACTGAGCATCATGGAGATGGCTACCAGAGCGCAGTCTTCGTCAAAATCAATGGTATCGACATTTTCATCGGTAAAGGAGATTTCCGTGTCCGGCGGAAGGGACGCGGCAAAAACAGCCGGACCGTGTGGGGGAAGGTTAAATGCTGTCTGTCCTTTCAATTTTTCCCATTTGGGATATATCAGTTTTAATTTCAATTATGCCTCGCCTGTTGTTAAGCAAAGTATAACATCGCTGCGTTACCTTGACAAATGTGTAATATTGTCCTATCCTCAAATTACAGCGATAGTGGTTTATTAAATATGAATGAATTAAAGCAGCAAATAAAAGAGTTGATAATCAGTTCCCTGGAGCTAGAGGATATAAAACCGGAGAATATCAAGGACTCAGAGCCCATATTCGGGGAAGGCCTTGGTTTGGATTCTATTGATGCGCTGGAACTGGGTATTGCCTTAAAAAAGAAATTCGGCGTCAAGTTTTCATCTGAAAATTCTGATAATCGCAGGCACTTTGCTTCGATAGATGCTTTGGCAGCCTATATTGTCGCCGAAACCGGAGTATCAAAATGAACAAAGACGATGTTTTTATACAGCTAAAGGAAATTTTAAGTTCCGAATTTGAAATAGATTCTTCTTTAATAACGCCCGGGGCAAATCTCTATGAGGAACTGGATATGGATTCCATAGACGCGGTTGATCTGGTGGTAAAGATGAAAGAACGCATACCCGGTAAAATCGATCCCGCCCTTTTTAAGACAGCCCGCACTGTTGGGGATCTGGTGGAACTGCTATACCCGCTTGTCCAGGCGCAGGACGGGAACCCCTAAAATTCCGTCTGGTTTTTAGGGGTTTCGGATTCCGGCTGCATGATTAGGATTTTTCTTTACATTCTTGCAGTTGTCTATCCGGTACTTGTTTTTATATTTCTTGTTATCCTAAAAATACCGCCTCGCTATTTTTCAATATTCATCGTTTTTTTGGCGCTGATTTTTTTTCTTGGATACACCTCGAAAAAAAAGGACAAGTTCCGTATCTTCAGCGCCGGTCTATTGGGCGCCGCGGGCCTCGCCTGCCTTCTGAGTAACTCTTCATTTTTTCTGAAATTGTATCCAGTATTGATGAATACTGTCATGCTTTTTTCTTTTTCATATACCCTGATTTTTCCGCCGCCGTTGATTTTTCGTTTTGCGATTTTACAGGATAAAAATATAAAAGGCTCTCTCGCTGAAAAAAGAATTGAAAAATACTGCCGTAAGGTAACAATGGTCTGGTGCGCGTTTTTTATTCTAAACGGAAGTTTTGCCCTTTGGACGGTTTTATCCGGTTCGGATTTATTGTGGTCTGTTTATAATGGCGGAATTTCATATATACTGATCGGTACCCTGTTCGCGGGTGAATTTTTAATACGGAAAATGACTGATAAAAAAATGCCCAGGGCAATACCGCTGTCAAAATTTTCATCCAATTCACGTAAGGCAGATCATGTACTTTGTTATGAGGGGGCATGGCGCGACGGAAAGTATAAGACCTGGAAAGATTTTCTTGAGGATACCGCCTGCCTGAGGCACGCTTTGCAAAATTCATCTGCAAAAAGTTTCATTTTGCATGTTGAGGATTGCTGGTATTTTTTATGTGCTTTTACCGCACTGCTGCAGTGCGGTAAAGAAATTTGGCTTACCGCGAATATAACACCGGCGTATATTGATGAAATCACGGCGGAAGGGAGTATTGGTTTTTTATCTGATATAAAAATAAGCCATAAAGAATCTTCCGGTGAATTTTTATTTGTCCCGTCAATTTTGGAAGATCATAATTTACGTAACCAATTAAAAGGGCTGGGGTATGAAGCCGCTCCTTCCATTAACCCTGATGAAACCGAAATTATAATGTATACATCGGGGAGTACCGGCAGGCCCAAGACTGTAAAACAGCGGCTGACAGAATTTGAAATGGACAATTCCTTTATACTGTCCAAATGGGGGGATGAATGGCTTTCGAGAAAAACATGCTCGACTGTCAGCCAGCATCATATTTACGGTCTTTTATACAATATACTTCTTCCCTTTACGGCGGGCGTTCCATTCCGCCGTACCAGGATCGAAACGCCGGAAGAATTTGAGAAACTTAACGATGAATCGTATATGATTATTACTGTTCCGGCTTTTTTGAAGAGGGCGGTTGAGTTTAAGTTGGTTGAGGGCGGGACATTCGGCCTTAAAGATCCGTGGATTTATACATCGGCGGGGGTTTTGGAACCGGATTTGGCCGAAAGGACAAATGAACTTTTTGGCTTTTGGCCGCTGGAGGTTTACGGCAGCACCGAAACAAGCGGCATTGCCTGGAGAACTTCAAGAGACGGCCTCCAGTGGACGCCCTTTGACAATGCGGCTGTTACACTGAATGATAACGGCTGCCTTGTAATCCGCTCGCCGTACATAAAGGATCCGGCGGGTTTTGCTACAGCCGACATGGCCGAAATTATAAACGGCGGAAAATTCCTGCTTAAAGGCCGCTCGGATTCGGTTGTGAAAATTGAGGAAAAGCGCATTTCGTTAAAAGAGGTGGAAGACAGGATCCGCCTGACGGCCTTTGTCAGTGATGTATGCGTTATCGCGATGGAAGACAGAAGGCAGTACCTCGCCGCCGCTGTGGTTTTTAACGATGAAGGCAAAAAACATTTTCGGGACTGGGAAATTTATGAGATAAACCAGTGGTTCAAGAATTTTCTTTTACGTTTTTTGGAGTCTGTGGCGGTTCCTAGGAAGTGGCGTTATGTGCAAGCATTTACCCTGGACGCTCAGGGAAAAAATAAAAAGGAGGCGGTACAGGCCTTGTTCGAGAATGATATAATTAAAGGGCGGCTCCTGTCCAGGGAAAAACTTGTAGAAAAAACCGAAAGCGCTGAAGGAATGGTAAAAGCCGTTCTGGATTTTTCAGTCCCCGAAGAGAGCGATTACTTTAACGGGCACTTTCCGCAGTTAAAAGTCCTCCCTGCTGTTGCCCAGTTCGAGCTTGCGGTTCGCTTTTCCGGCGGCTATCTTGGAACCGGCCTTGATGTAAGGGGAGCCAAGCGGCTCAAGTTTTCCTCGCCGGTGCTGCCGGGAGCACCCCTGCGAATGGAATTGGTTAAAAATGGCGATATTGTCAGTTTTACGATAAAAAGCCCTGACGGCAAAGAATTGTATTCGTCCGGCAGCTTTGCCGCCGGTGAAACGCAATGAGTGCAAAACAGGGAATAGTCATTCCTGTTTACAACCACGGAAAGACTGCCGGCTCCCTGGTGGAAAACTTGAGCCGCCTTGGCCTTCCGGTTATCATTGTTGATGACGGAAGCAATGAGGATACAAAGTCCTGCCTTGAAAAAATTTATTCGTCGTGTTCTTTGACGGTTCCTGTAAGACTGAACAAAAACTCCGGGAAGGGCAGGGCAGTATACGAAGGCATTAAAAAGGCCGCTGAATTGGGCCTGAGCCATGTTCTGCAAATAGATGCCGACGGTCAACATGATATAAGCCGAGCCGGTTTTTTTTTGGGAGAGTCAGCTGCCCGCCCTGATGCGCTTATATGCTCATATCCAGTATACGATGACTCGGTTCCCGGCTCGCGGGAAAAGGGAAGGGTGGTGGCCAATACATGGGCAAAAATAGTTACGCTTTCAAACGATATTAAAGAATCCATGCTTGGTTTCAGGGTATATCCGGTCGAGCCGGTATTGTCGATCTGCAACCGCCATTATATTGATTTCCGCATGGGATTCGATATCGAAATACTGGTTCGCCTTCACTGGAAAAACATTCCATTCATATTTTACCCTGTCGGTGTCAGCTATCCTTGCGATGGCATTTCGCACTTTAAGCCCGTGTTGGATAATGTCCGCATAAGCTGGGTTTTTACCAGGCTTTGCTGCGCCATGATCCCCAAAATACCGGCTCTTTTAATACGGCGGTGGAAAAAGGATCGCTCGTGAAAAACGTACATTGGTCTGCGCAGAAAGAAGAAGCCGCCGGATATTGGCAGCTTGCCTTTTTTCTTTTTATTTTTAAGATACTGCCGGTAATTTTTCTTAGGCTGCTTTGTTTCCCGGTTGGTTTTTTCTTTTATCTTTTTTCTAAACGTGCCAGAGATTTTTCCCGCCTTTATCTTCAGCGCCTTTCTTCTTTTACCGGAGGGCAAAAATATTATCCGCTAAAACATATCATTTCTTTTTCACTGTCCCTTGTGGAAAAACTTGAAGCCTGGAGCGGTAAGGTGTCTTTTAAAAGAATTTATTTTAATGATGACGATATTAAAGACCTTGCGAAACGCCTGGAAAGCGGGCAGGGGGCCTTTCTTGTCAGCTCACATTTGGGCAATATGGAATTGATACGCGCCCTGGCAGATTTTAACCGTACAGGTATTTCAAGGGAAGTGCCGGTAACCGCCATTGTGGATTTTTCCGTAACAACTCACTTTAACCGGATTATCAATAAACTCAATCCAAAATATTTAACACAAATTATAAGCGCCAATGAATTGGGCCCTGAAAATATTGCCCTTCTTATGGAAAAAACGGACAGGGGTGAATTGGTCGTTATCGCAGGAGATCGTACCTCCGCCAGCACAGCGAGCAGGCATCTGCCTGTCTCTTTTCTTGATTTGCAGGCGCCCTTTCCATACGGTCCGTTTTTTCTTGCAGCGATTTCCGGCGCTGCGGTTTACTCTGTTTTCGCGATTCGTCAAAAAGACATTTCGCTGTCGTCCAACTACGATATGCACATTCATAAAAGCCCGGTAGATTTTGACTGTCCAAGGAATGAAAGGGAAGCGCGTATCAGGGAACTGGCAATATGGTACGCGGCCCTTCTTGAAAGGTACTGTAAAGAGCACCCGTATCAGTGGTATAATTTTTTTGATTTTTGGGACAGCGTTGCCTGAACAATGGAGGGACTGTGAAGTTTGATATAAGCGCAGAAATTGAATTCAATGTTGAATTTTATGATGTGGATTCCATGCAGATTGTCTGGCATGGCAACTATATAAAATATTTTGAAAAAGCACGCTGTGCCCTTTTGGATAAAATAGGATACAACTATAATCACATGAGGGAATCCGGATGGATTTTTCCCCTTACAAGTGTTTCGGTAAAATATATAAACTCACTGCAATTTCTGGAGAGGGTAAGGGCAAGGGCAATATTGACCGAATACGAGAACTGCCTTAAGATCAAGTACGAGCTTTATAATGCTGAAACCGGTCAGCTGTGTACCAAGGGCGAGAGTACACAGATGGCGGTCGAGATAGCTTCCGGGGAGTCCTTTATGGTATGCCCTGAAATATTTATTTCCAGAGTGGAAGCTCTTGTTAAAGCGGGCGGCGAATAAAAAAGATAATAACAGTTATGCGAATAAACAAAATATTTTTTTTAATGGGCGCGCTTTTTATGGGAAGCATGTTGTACGCCCAGAATGTTTTTGATTACCCCCTGTCCGTGCGAAATTCCGAAAATTTTTACAATATTTGCCGTGATCTTTCAGGCCGCTCGCTTACAAAGGGCGCCTTTGTACAAACAAGGACGATAAGAAATCAGAGCCGCCCGCTTGTATCAACGGGGGATTTTATTGTCGTCTCCGAACTGGGAATGGTCTGGATAACAAAAACCCCCGCGCCGTCGATAACCACGCTGGGAAGGGACTATATGATTCAATCTGTGCCGGGTGGAACGGGAACCAGAATCGACGCAAGGGGCAATGAAATATACATTAACATGGCGGATACCATCAGTTCCCTCTTTACCGGAAATGTGCACAGGCTCACATCTGGTTTTGACATCTTTTTTATGGAAGATACCGCCTTCGGGAAAACCTGGAGCCTGGGGCTGGTGCCAAAAGAAAGGACATTCAGAAATTACGCGGAAAGGATAGTTCTCGAAGGATATTATGCCGAAAACGCGGCAGTGATCCGTTCAATTATCATTTATGAAAGGAGCGGTAACAGCCTGTCTTATTTATTTAACGACCAAAGTTTTCCTGATGTATTGGAACCAAATGAACAGGCCTACTTTTCCGCTCCCTGAACAGCCGCACCTTGCCAAAAAACTGCCCATGTTCTGGCTTGTTTTTCACTGCGGGATTTTTCTGTCCCTGGCCGCCTCGCTGTTTATCCTCGCGCCGCCGCGGATTAACACAAGCCTGTTTGACATAATTCCTGTTTCAGGAGCGTTAAAATCCGCCGCCGAGGCGGACGCAATCCTTGCAGAGCGTAATTCAAGGCTTGTGGTAATATTGTCCGCAAACGAAGATTTTGCCGCGGCCAGGGCGGGAGCGCTGGAGTTTTATTCGGCGCTTGACGGGACAGACGGTGATTTTGAATCTCTTAGTTTTTGGGCTGACGAAACATTTTTCGACAGGTACAGGCGTTTCCTGCACGATTACCGTTTTATGCTTCTGGACAGTGAAACAATAGAAACGCTGGAAAGCGGAGGCGCCCGGGCCATTGCCACAAACGCGCTTGCCTCTGTTTACAGCCCCTTTACCCTGGCCCCTCTTGACGCTCTGGACAGCGACCCGTTCATGCTGGTGGAAAGATCAATGCAGAGAATAATAGGTTCGCCCCTGCTTTCCAGCGGCAATGTATCCGTCCATGACGATGTTATGGCCGCGCAATTTGAGGGAAACTGGTATGTATTGATACGCGGCAGCCTTTCGCCTGCTGGGCTGGCGCTTACAAACAGGGAAAGCGCGGTAAAGAATATTTACGAAACCGGCGAAAAACTAATGGAGACGAACCCTGAGTACAGGTTTTATTATTCGGGGATACCATTCCACAGCTATGAAAGTTCTTCAAGCGCGCAGAAAGAAATATCCCTGATATCATTTGCCTCTTTTGCCGCCATACTTATAATTTTTTTGTATATATTCCGATCTCTTGTTCCCCTGGCCGCTACTTTTTTGGCTGTAGGTTTATCATTGCTTACCGCTTTTGCATCGGCCATGCTCTTTTTACGCGAGGTTCACATACTGAGTTTTGTTTTCGGCACAACCCTTATCGGAACATGTGTAGACTACTCAATTCATTTTATAATACACCGGAATGCAGCCGCTTCATCAGAGGCCATGCCTGAGCAGCCTTCATTATTTTCGCTGAAACATTGCGCTGTCGGATCGGAAACACGAAGAAGGGTTTTTCGGGGAATTTTTATGTGTTTACTGTCTACCACAATTTGCTTTATGTTTCTTATTTTTACTCCGTTTGCGATACTGAAACAGTTTGCCATTTTTTCGATAACAGGTCTTATAAGCTCGTTTCTGACTGTTATCTGCATATTACCCCACATTAAATTGGGATCAAGAAAGATATCGTTCCCAATTGCCAAAATTTTAGACAAGTTTCCACGGAAAACTGTAAAAAGTATTTGTCTGTCGCTAATTGTTTTTTCCTTTGCAGGCTTTATAATTCTGCTTTTTCATAACAGGGAAAAAATTAAAATCGAAAACAGTCTTGGCGATCTTTACTCAATGAGCGATAAATTATTTGAATCCGAGCGAATAAATGCCCAGGTTTTGCAGCATGGCAACAGCGGCTGGTACTTTATAGTCTCGGGGGACGATCCGGACGAATTGCTGCAAAACGAAGAAGAACTATGCACCGCTCTTGATAATGAAATGGCAAGGGGGGAACTGGGTTCGTATATGGCGATTTCTTCTTTCTGCCCTTCGGTAAAAAGGCAGCGTTGTAGCTATCAGGCGGCGGAAAAACTTCTGCCGCTTGCCGAGTCGCAGTTTCTCGCTCTCGGCTTCCCCGCAGAGGCCGCAGATGTATATAAAATGGAATTTGCCGCCGCCGGCCAATTCCTGCTCCCGGATGACAGCGGCTTTCCCGCCGAATTGAGATCGAGCCTCTGGATTGGAAAATCGGGGAACAAATATTACTCATGTGTTTTTCCACTGCATGCCTCTGGCGAAGAAAATTTCAGGGCAATCGCATCACAAATGGACAATGTTTTTTTTGTTAACAAGGTAAATGATATACAGCTGGAACTGGACAGCTTAACACGAATAATGCTGCGTTTTTTCATTATTGCCTTTGCTGTATTGATGATTGCTGTAAAATGGTTTTATACATGGAAGCAGTGTTTCAGGATTTTAATGGTTCCCGTTTTTTTGGCATTAACGGTTTTTTCAGTTCTATCAGTATTAAATATCAGCGTAGGGTTCTTTACCATTGTCGGCTTAATTTTGGTACTCGGCCTTGGCCTGGATTATATTTTCTATAACTGCGAAGTGGAAAACAGAATGGAGAGCAGGGGGCATACGACATTTGCCATTTTTCTCTCATTCCTAACCACGGCTATATCATTCGGGGCGCTTGCCCTGAGCAGTTTTGCACCGGTTCATATTTTCGGCGTAACCGTATTCTCCGGTATTTGTTCGGCGTTTATATTTTCCACCCTGTTAAGCGTCAGTTTTGAACCGGAAAACCAGCGGAATACCGGCTCTGCTCCTTCATCTGCCGAATGAAGCCGCTGGCGGACGATGGCAAGCATATACGATTCCCCCAACTCGTAAAGATGGTACAGCAGCTCATTGTTATCATTCTTTGCCGGTGGTGTGCCAATTTTGAAAACCGGAGCCTTCGCGATTTCAAAAACTGAGTATCCATGCAGTTTTATCCATGCTTCCTTTAAGACCCAAATCCGGTAAAAATTCCGTACCTGGGATTCATCGGCTTTTTCAATGTATGCCTGTTCGGATTTATGAAAAAATCTTCGACCAAGGCCAACACAGGACTTGGCAGGATCGATATACTGAATATCGCAGCCAATACGACATATTTTCCCCCCATGGGAGGGAAGCAATGCGGCCGCTGCCATATTTCGGGAATGGGATATGCTGAAATCAGCATGAAGATCGGTGAAAAACGGCCTTCCTGCGCCTTCACGGGAAAAAAGTCTGTCCCCCTCTGTTTCCGGCAGATCCGCCATGCCGGTATCCAAAAGTGATAAAATCCGCCTGCCTTCAGCGCTTAAATCCCCGCGTTCGGCATCCGGCATAAATGATAAACCAATATTGAATGTTACCGCCATTCCATGTTATTTTAGAACCGATAGGAGCCTGTTGGGAAGTGTCCTTCATTACCACTGTCCGGAGTTTAACTTTATAATATATGTATAGTGAGATTTTTAATGGGTATTAGCTTATCGGCACCCGGACTTGTCTGCTGCGCCGGAAACGGCAGGGAAGCTCTTTATGATAACGCGGTGCATGGAAACCAGGTGGGAATAATACCCTTTTTAACATCGGACGGCAGGCGCTTCCCGGCCGGTATTGTGCCGGAGGGCATCTTACAGGGCGTTTCTGAGGATACCCGTCTTTTTCGCATGGCGCGGATTGCCCTTGAGCAAATCAGAATTGATGTGGAAGATGCGGTTGATATTTATGGACATGAGCGCGTGGGCGTGTGCGCCGGTACCTGTGATAATGGTTCGGAAAAGTCCCTTCCTGCGCACAAGGCTTACTTTTCAGGGAACGGCTTCCCTGAAAAATACGAGTTGAAGCATCAGGGCGCTTCCCAGGTCGCGGAATTCGCCGCTGCGCTTTTCGACGTCAGGGGCCCATGTTTGACCGTAACAACAGCCTGCGCGTCGAGCGCCGGAGCAATAGTAAAAGGAGCCCAGCTTATCAAGAGCGGCATTTGCGATGCGGTAATTTGCGGCGGAGTTGATCTTGTATCGGAAACAGTGCTTTTGGGGTTTGCCGCCCTGGAAGCGGTTTCTGACGAGGTTTGCAATCCTTTCAGCATGAACCGCAAGGGTATTAATCTGGGAGAAGGAGCCGCTTTTTTCCTTCTGCGAAAAGAAGATGTAAAGAAGGAACAGGATTTGAACATAGAGTTATTGGGCTGGGGCGAAAGCTCCGATGCGTATCACATGACGGCCCCAAGGCCGGACGGAAGCGGAGCGCAGGCGGCGATGTGGGAAGCTCTGGAAATGGCCGGCGTTTGTGCCCCGGATGTGGATTATATCAATTTACATGGAACGGGAACCCCGTTAAACGACATTATGGAAGCCCTGGCGGTTCAGGCGGTATTCGCCGGTAAGCCGCCGCCGGTTAGTTCTACAAAGCCCATAACAGGGCACACACTGGGAGCCGCCGGAGCGCTTGAACTTGCCCTGTGCTGGATGGCTCTGGCGGAGGGCGCTCTTCCAGCTCACTGCTGGGACGGCCGCCCGGACGAAGAAATGCCTCCCCTGAATTTTGCTTCCCCTTCGACTGTTGGCAATCCCAAAGTGTGCATGAGTAATTCTTTTGCTTTTGGCGGCTGTAATACATCATTGATAATCGGGAGAAAGTGTTGATAGTCGACGACAATACAATGCTGAAAATAATGCCCCACAAGGGAAAAATGCTCCTGTTAAGCCGGGTTGTCGATTACGATATCGAAGGGCGGACCCTGCTCTCGGAATTCGACATTGGAGAGAGTTCTATTTTTTTTGATCCAGGGCTGAACGGAGTCCCCGGATATGTATGTTTTGAATTCATGGCGCAGGCGATCTCGGCACTTTCCGGTTTAACGGGATTAATTCTTAATAAACCGGTAATAATGGGATTTATACTTTCCGTATCATCACTGGAAATAAATATTCCGGTGTACAAATCGGGCGAAACAGTATCGGTTGATGTCAAAGAGGAGCAGAGGGTTGATACGGTTTCAACTTTTCGCTGCCGTGCAATGGTTGGAGAGCGCGAGGCGGCTGCGGCAAGGCTGATGGTAATGGATGTGGATAACCCGAATGAATTCATAAAAAAGGAAAGCAATGAAAGATAAAAAAGTTTTGATAACAGGCGCAGACAGGGGAATCGGACGCGCCATTGCCCTTGCGGTTTCCCACGCCGGGTATTCTGTTATTGCTCACTACAGACGCAATGAACAAGGGGCGGCCTCCCTTCGGGAAGAAATTCTTTCCAGGGGCGGGGAAATTGATCTTGTACGTTTTGACATTGCAGAACGCGATGAATGCAAAAAAGAGCTTGATGCCTGTGTGGAAAAACACGGTGCGTTTTGGGGCGTTATCTGCAACGCCGGTATGTGCGCGGACAACGCCTTTCCGGCGCTGAGCGGCGGGGATTGGGACAGCGTGATCCATACCAATCTTGGCGCTTTTTACAATGTGCTTTTTCCCCTTGTTATGCCGATGTGCCGGAAAAAACAGGGCAGAATAATAACCATCGCCTCTGTTTCCGGTATTGCGGGTAACAGGGGGCAGGTTAATTACAGCGCTTCCAAAGCGGGCATTATAGGCGCTTCAAAGGCGCTGGCGATTGAATTGGCAAGCCGTTCAATAACAGTTAACTGCATCGCTCCGGGAGTAATAGAGACAGATATGATCGAAAATGCCCCATTGGAAAGGATTTTACCGGTTATTCCCATGCAGAGAATTGGAAAACCGGAAGAAGTTGCCGCCCTGGCGGTTTTTCTTCTTTCACAAGGGGCTTCATATATCACCAGGCAGGTTATTGCCGTAGACGGAGGGCTTGTTTAATGAAAAGAAGGGTGGCGGTTACCGGAGGCGGAATTGTCAGTTCAATAGGAAGTGATGAAGCGGCGATTTTTAAGACTCTGGAAGAAGGAAAAAACCGTGTACGCAGAATGGAAGAATGGGAAAAATACACCCAAATGAATACAATGCTTGCTGCTCCTGTGGATTTTATCATGCCGGATTATCCGAGGAAGAAAATCCGTGGAATGGGCAGGGTTGGTCAGTTTGCCCTGGTTGCGGCAGACAATGCCATGAAACTTTCCGCCCTGATAGATAACCCCGCTCTTACATCCGGCCGCGCCGGCGTTGCGTTTGGCTCTTCGATGAGCAGCGTTGACGCCATGCTCGATATATACGGAGTTCTTATAAACAACGACATGAAGAACATTAATGCCACTACCTATATAAGAGCCATGCCCCATACATGCGCTGTAAATATCGAGGTCTTTTACGGTTTAACAGGGCGGATTATCACTACCAATACCGCATGTACTGCAGGAAGCATGGCTATTGGGCTGGCTTACGAAGCAATTCAAAACGGCATACAGGACATTATAATCGCAGGAGGCGCCGACGAACTGAGCCCTGTGGACGCGGCTATTTTCGATACCCTGTTCGCCGCGAGTACAAGAAACGATTACCCCGAATTGACGCCGGCGGCTTTTGATAAATCCCGGGACGGCCTTGTAGTGGGGGAGGGCGCCGGTGCGCTGGTTCTGGAAGAGTGGGAACATGCGGTCAAGCGCGGCGCGTACATTTTTGCCGAAGTTGCCGGCTTTGGTACAAATACCGACGGCAGACATGTAACCCAGCCTATGGCCGAAACAATGGGAGGCGCGCTGCAGCTTGCACTTAACGATGCCGGTATTAATCCTGATTTAATTGGCTATGTTAATATGCACGGAACCGCCACCGACGCCGGTGATATAGCCGAGTCTCATGCCACATACGATGTGTTTAAAAGGGCGGTGCCGGTGAGCACCCTAAAAAACTTTACCGGCCATACGCTGGGCGCCTGCGGGGCGGTAGAAGCGTGGGTTTCGATCTTAATGATGAATAGAAAGTGGTTTATGCCGAATATCAATCTGAAAGAATTGGATCCATTATGCGCACCCCTGGACTATATCACCGGCGCCGGCCGTGAAATTGATACAGGGTATGTCATGACCAACAATTTTGCGTTCGGTGGAATAAACACATCGCTTATATTCAAAAAGGCGGACAGCCGGAATTGACATTCTTTGGAATTTGTTACAGATTGTAAATGTAGTTTTCCGGGGCCATTAGCTCAGTTGGTTAGAGCAGAAGACTCATAATCTTTTGGTCCGAGGTTCAAGTCCTCGATGGCCCAGTGTTTTTATGCCGTCTTACTTTGTGTTAGTAAAACCCCAACCGCCCTGTAAATTCCTTTGCGCTAAGCCTGTTTCTGAACTTACCGATAATAGAAAAGTATGAATGCGCTTCTTGTTTTATACGGCGGAGAGCTTTGCGATGAGGCCTTTGCGACTGTTTTTAACGGAAAAAACAGTTTTTCTCTTGCACTGGAACGGTCAAAATCCTTTCCCGGAGTCGGGAAAATAATCCTTTTAGCTGATCAGAACAGGGATTTTTCTGGTTTTTCAGAAATTCAGGTTGAAAGACAGGATTCCTGGACAAAATTCAGCCTCTTAAAAACCATTTCTGAACTTTCGCAGGGCTTTGATTTTGTTTATTATGCCTGGACTGACTGCCCATTTCTCGATCCGGCTCTTGCCGGGGCAATTGCACGGCGGCATGTAGATTATGCAGCCGATTATTCCTATGCAGACGGCTGGCCCTTGGGCATCGCTCCGGAGATTATTTCTCCCCAAACATCCGGTATCCTTGCAAATATTCTTGGCAGTGATGACGGAAAAGTAGGGCGGGACACACTGTTTTCGGTTATTCAAAAAGATATTAACGCCTTTGACATCGAAACTGAAATTTCACCGGTTGATCTGCGCTGCCACAGAATCAGCCTTTGCGCTGATTCCAGGCGGAACCTGCTGCTTCTAAACCGCTTTGCATCAGAAGCCGGAGCAATACCGGATGCGGCGCAAGTACAAAGGATTATCGAAGAAAAGCCTGAAGTTTTACGCACACTGCCAGCTTTTTTTCCGGTTCAGGTTTATGGGGGCTGTCCGCAGAGCTGCGCCCTGTGCCCGTATCCGGTGGTATCTAAAGAGCCTGTTACAGGCCGCAAAGATCACATGGACGGCAAAAAGTTCGAATTACTCCTAGATAAAATAATCGCTTTTTCAGGAGACGCTGTAATAGACCTTTCCCTCTGGGGAGAGTTGTCTCTGCATCCTGATAAAATGGATTTAATCGACATGGTCATTTCGCGGCCTGAACTTGCCCTTATAATCGAAACTTCGGGCATTGGCTGGAAAAGCGAGGAACTCGAGAAGTGCGCTTCCCTCGCACAAAAGGCTGAAGCTGCCGGCGCAAGAAAGAGCCGCCTGCCGCCGCTTTCATGGATTCTGTCTCTTGACGCTTTTGATCCGGTGCGTTACAAAGAAATGCGCGGACAGGGATTTGCCGAAGCGATTGACTGCGCGAAAAAACTGTTTGCGCTGCTTCCGAAAAATACATACGTACAGGCTGTACGTACTGCGGGCGCCGAAGACGATATCGAAAAGTTCTACCGTTCCTGGAAAGAGGCTGCCCCAATGGGGGATGCAAATATAATAGTCCAAAAATACGATGATTTCTGCGGTTTTCTGGATAAAAAACAGGCTTCGGATATATCGCCTGTTATTCGCAAGCCATGCTGGCACATAATGCGGGACATGCCTGTTTTAATTGACGGTACTGTACCGCTGTGCAGAGAAGAGTTGGAAGCGCTGAAAGAACATGGCGGTGAAGGCAGCCGTACTCTGGGAAATGTTTTCACCGATTCTCTTGAAAAAATATGGGAAGCCGGATTGTGTTTCTATATTGAACAATGCGGGAAAAATTATTCAGGATTTTGTACGGCTTGTGATGAATACTACACCTACAATTTTTAATGCGGCTGTTCCCTCCTATACCGTAGTTGGCGGAGAAGAACGCCGGGCTGCAACAGGTCTTACAGCTGTTATACTAAACCGTCAGGGAAGGTATCCAAGACGAACCTTTTTTCAGGAACTGGAAAAGACAGGGTTTGATAATGTTGTATCAATCGAATCTTCTTCGGAAATATATGATGTTGAGGAACTTTCAGGCCGCTTTCCCTTTTTACGATTTATTCTTCCCAAAACAGAACTGACTCTTGGGGAAAAGATAAATCTGGCTGCACTGGAAATTGAAAACCCGCTGTTTTTTGTACTTTGGAATGATTTGAAATTTATCGCCGGAGGAACAGCGGCAAGAATGGTTGAAAGACTGAGCTGTGTTAATGATGAAGGTGAAGTAAACGGTAAAAAATCGAACCGTTTCAAGCGGCTTTGTACAGTTCCCGTGATTCTTAATTCAAGATACGAGATTTTACCAACAATTATCACTCCCGTATCACAGCGAAAAAAAATGCGCACCCTGTTAATGGAGCCCGGTGTTGAAGGAATGGCCAGCCTGTACCCGTTTGACGGTGTCGGGATATACGATCGCAAGCGTTTTATTAGCCTTGGCGGATTCGACAATTCGCTTAAAAATGCCCACTGGCAATCCATGGATTTTGGTTTTAGGGCATATCTCTGGGGGGAACAGATAGCCCTTGGTCAGCAGATAAAACTTTCATACGACGGACAAATGCCGGTTGAAGACAGTACTGCCGAAGCCAGTTATCGGCGTTTTTACTTGAAAAATATTGCTCCGGTGCTGCTTGGCAATTATGCGCATCTTCCGTTAAGGCGGTTTCTGATTTATTTATTAAAATCAGGTGAAGACCCCTTAACTGCCTGGGAAATATTTTCTGAATGCAGACTTTGGGTTAAATCCAACCGTTTAAGATGGCAGAAAGATGCACAGGGTGTAATAGAACGCTGGAATGGAACAGTTGATTTTTCCAATGGGGGACAATCCTATTATTCTTTAACGGATAATGTTCCGAGTCAGGAGGGCAGTAATTGCTTGCCGTAATTTTACAAGCTCGAATTGATTCAAGGCGGCTGTCTGAAAAATCTCTGCTTCCCCTCGGCGGAAAGCCCCTTGTGTTTCGTGTAATGGAAGCGCTGCGCCGTATTCCGGCTGATATTTATATCCTTGCATGTCCGGAAACTTCATATCAGTCATTTTCCGGTATTGCCGCCGAAGCGGGATTTGAGCTTTTTACAGGGGATGAGAATGATGTTCTTTCACGTTACTCATCGGCTGTTAGCCGTTTCGGCATCAGCCGTTTTATAAGGGCCACCGGAGACAATCCCTTTGTTTTTGCCGATGCGGCGGCGGCAATCTGCGCGGAAGCAATAGAGTTAAACGCGGATTATGCCGGCTACAGCGGCCTTCCGTACGGCGCCGGAGTGGAAGTTGTTTCCGCAGAGGCCCTGCGGCGCGCTGAAGTGGAAGCAGTTGCTGTGTATGAGCGGGAGCATGTGTGTCCTTATTTGTATAACAACCCCGGGTTGTTTCGCCTGCACAGGCCGCTTGCTCCCAAAAAATGGCAGGATGAAAATAATTCGATAAGAATCACAGTCGACACTCAGGAAGATTTTGAGATGGCGCAAAAACTCCATGCCGGTTTAGAAAACAACAAGGATCGATATAACGGACAGTCGATCATAAACTGTTTTCTGGAGATTTTTCAAAAATGACAGGAAGGATACTTCTTGTTCCCTCCATCGAGCCTGGCAGAGGTACAGGCCATCTAAGACGGTTAGTCAAGCTGACAAAAGATTTACGCGCTCTTGGCAGGGATGCCTGGCTTTACCCTGGCGAAAATGCAGCCATAAATATCGATCCTGATCTGCTTATAACCGAAATAAAAACAGATGCGGCAAAAATAGATTTTTTTGTCCTGGATCGGTTTCAGACTCCGATGGAAGAATTTGAAAAATACAGGAGCATTGCTCCGGTAATTGGTATCGATGAAGGCGGCCAATGCCGGGAATACTTTGATTTCCTCATTGATATACTTGTTCCCAATGCCCGCGGCAGGCTAATGCCGAATATCGCAGACCCTTCATTGCTTCAGGTGCCGAACAAGCGCCCTGTAATAAATCATCGTGATGCCAATTCTTCTATCGAAAAAGTCCTTGTAAGTTTCGGCGGGGAGGATTCTGTTGGCCTGGGGCCTGCCGCGGCACAGGCTCTGTTGAAAAATACATCGGGTAAAATGGATATTACCCTGGTCACAAACAGAGCCTGTAAAATAGAAGGATTTGCAAATAACACCAATATCCGAATTATTGAATCGATTCCTTCCCTTGCCGAACATCTGTGCGATTATGATCTGCTTATAACCCACTACGGCCTAACCGCTTATGAAGCTCTTTATTCCGGTACACCGGTATTACTTATATCACCAACAGCATATCACGAAAAACTTGCAAAAGAAGCCGGCTTTTATTCCACCAGTGTTAAACGTCTTGGACGAATATTTAAGAATTATAAACCACGGATTAACACGGATTTTCAAGGAAAAGAAAGAGAAAAAAATGGAAATGTTCTTTGTAACTCTATAGTTAAAAAAATCAAAAAACATTGCCAAAAACTTGCGAAAAAGCATAATCTCGATAAAGAACCGCAGCAAAACCCGGTTTCTTTGGTTAACTCTTATAATTTAACGGTTAACAAGCATTGCCCCATATGTGACAGCCGGAAATACGGGATCGTTCTTTGGCGTTTTGCCGCTCGTACTTACAGGCAATGCCCCCGGTGCGGCGGCGTTTACATGGAGCGTGCAAACAAGCCGCTTATTGAATACGGGCGTGAGTATTTTTTTGATCAGTACAAAAACCAGTACGGAAAAACTTACATCGAGGATTTTCCCGCATTGACGCTCATGGCAAAACGCCGCCTTGGGATAATCAGGCGATTGCTGCCATCGGGCGGAACATTGCTTGATATAGGCTGCGCTTACGGGCCTTTTCTGGCGGCAGCGCGTGAAGAAGGTTTTCTGCCTGCAGGAATCGATCCTGCCGCTGACGCCGTAAACTATGTGCGTCAAACGCTGGGCCTTCCGGCATTCCAGGGCTTCTTCCCCCAATCACCAGTCCCTATTCCATCATCCCAATTATACGACGTCATAACTCTATGGTTTGTTATCGAACACTTTGAAAACTGCTTTCCGATATTTAACGAAATCAGAAAACTCCTTAAAGGCGGCGGCATTCTTGCCTTTTCAACTCCATCTTATACCGGCGTCAGCGGCAGATCGTCCATGCGGCGTTTTCTTGAAAATAGTCCCGGCGATCACTTTACAATATGGTCGCCGCGCATGGTCAGAAAGGCTCTTGGGCTTGCCGGTTTTAACGTGAAAAAAATTATTGTTAGCGGACATCATCCTGAGCGCTTTCCGCTATTTGGAAAATTCGCCAAAAATAAAAAAAGCCCGCTGTATTGGCTGCTGCTGGCTGTAAGTAAAATTTTCTCACTTGGAGATACCTTTGAAGTTTACGCGGCATTGCTGCAGCAACAGGAAAAAGCATGAAAGAGCGTTTGATAATACTGGGCGCAGGAATTATGCAGGGCCCAATAATCAGAATTGCCAAAGAATTGGGTTTTTATACAGTTGTATTGGACGCAAATTCGCAGGCAAGCTGTGCAGGCATGGCCGATAAATTTGAGCAAATCGATCTAAAAGATAAAGAAGGAATCGAGACCTTTGCCCGCACTCTGCAAAATTCAAGCGGCGGCCTCGGCGGCATTATGACCGCCGGTACAGATTTTTCCGCAAGTGTTGCATGGACAGCCCAAAGGCTTGGCCTTCCCGGAATACCGTACGAGGCCGCAATGAATGCATCGGAAAAATCGAGAATGCGTTCATGCTTCAAAAAAGCAGGACTGCCATCGCCGGAATTTATCACAATAACGAAAGATTACAGGTTCGAAAAACTTTCCCTGCCGGGTAATTTTCCGTTGGTAATAAAACCGGTTGATAATATGGGAAGCAGGGGATGCCGGCGCATTGATAACGCGGATGAATTTAAGCCGGCAGCCGAAGCGGCTATTGGTTTTTCACGTTCCGGCAGGGCAATAGTTGAAGCCTACATGGACGGTCCGGAGTTTTCCGTAGACGCAATTGTGTATCACGGTGAAATTACAATCTGCGGTCTTGCCGACCGGCACATTTTTTTCCCGCCCTACTTTATCGAAATGGGGCACACAATGCCCACAGTCATCGAAGAGGGAAAACAGCAGAAAATACTGGAGACATTTTGCGATGGTATTCGCGCGCTGGGACTGGCGGGGAAGGGAAGCGCCGGTGCTGCAAAGGGAGATATCAAACTGACAGAAAAAGGGCCCATGATAGGTGAAATTGCCGCCAGGCTTTCGGGGGGGTATATGTCCGGCTGGACGTATCCGTATGCTTCCGGTGTGCAGCCGATACGCGCTGCCATCCTTGCCGCCATGGGCAGAAAGCCCGACAATCTTGTCCCCTTAAAGAAATGGACATGCGCCGAGCGCGCCTTTATTTCAATACCCGGAACTGTTAAATCCATTCACGGCATTGAAGAAGCCCGCAATCTGCCCATGGTAAAGGAAGTTTTCACCGGAATCACCAATGGCAGCAAGGTAACTTTCCCGGAAAATAATGTTACAAAATGTGGCAATGTTATAGCCGCCGCGGAAGATCGCGGTAAGGCAATAGAAGCCGCAGAAAATGCCGCTCGTTCAATACTGATCAGGCTTGATCCGGACGATAAAAAAACCGCGGAATTTTTATCAAGCGCAAAGCCGGGCATGTCCTTCCCGCCCGATGCCTTCGATGTAAATCCGGAAATAATTCCCGAAAAAGGGTGCCTGGCACCATTTCGGGGTTTGAAAGACTACTGTGGCAGGACTGTTGAAGAATGTCTGGAAGCTGTCAGGGTTTTAACCGGCTTTTCCCTGATCGAGGCAATAGAAAAAGCCGATAATAAAATTGAGTTGAGACGTTCTTTCTGGGCTGCCCTTGTCCGCGGTTCATATCAGGGAGCGGTTTACTACATTGATAACCTTGGAATAGAGAAGTGTTCAGAAACATGAAAAAAAATAAGAACTTTTCCCTCTTCCCTCTTGGTTTTTATCTCTTCTCTCTTCTCTTTTACCTTTTACCTTTTACCTATCTCCATTCCCTCTCTCTGGATGATACATTAAACACTCTCAGGCCGCTGTCTCTCTCTGCAGGCGAATCTCTCGAATTTCGCTGGGACCCTTTTTTCAGGGACGGCATGTTTAATCTGGGGCGTCATTATGGCGCTTTTTCAGCCGCTTCTGCCGAGGGAGAAAACGGCCTTTTAATGCTTGATAGCAGGGATCTTTATACGGTACCCCTGCCATATAATGACAGCGGGGAATTGGTTTTCCCGCAGGCCTTTGTTGATACGCTGAAAGACGCTTTTACACGTTCTCTGGAACATGACGCTTCGCGTTTTCGTATTGCAGCAATAATAATCGATCCAGGACACGGCGGAAGGGATCCCGGAGCTATCGCGACTCCGGTAATCAACGGAAAGCAGACCACGATGATAGAAAAAGACATTGTGCTTAAAGTATCAAAAGATCTTAAAATCCTCCTGGATCGTCTTTATCCTGATAAAAGAATAATGATAACAAGAGAAACCGATATTTTTCTGAGTCTGGAAGAGCGGGTAGCCATCGCGAATTCAGTATCCCTGAAGGAAAACGAGGCTATTATTTATATATCAGTTCATGCCAATCGTGTTTTTAACCAGAATGTCCGTGGATATGAAGTTTGGCATTTAAACCCGGAAATACGCAGAGACCTGCTCGATCCATCAGAATCAAATGATTCCGCTGATATACTGGCTATCAGAAATGCCATGCTGGAAGAAGAATTTACAACCGAAAGCATCATTCTGGCCCAATCAATACTCCGTAGTCTTGGGCAGACACTTGGGAATTCTGTCCCATCAAGAGGCATTAAAAACGACCAATGGTTTGTGATAAAGAACAGCCGTATGCCGGCTGTTTTGGTGGAGTTGGGCTTTATTTCCAATTCTCAGGATGCCCTGATTATGAACACCGAAAGCGGCTTGAAATCCCTGGTAGATGCATTGTATAAAGGAATAGTTGATTTTGTCGGAATTTTTGAGCGTTCAGGGGGATTTACAGCGGCTCCATGACTTTAATTTTTAAGGATTGGCTAAGGTCCATCGGGAGATTTTTGGCCGATAAATACAGACGCCGTGTTCTGTTACTTGCTGTTTTGTGCCTCATAGCCCTGGTAGAATTTTTCGCTTTGGGCCTTGCAAGAAGGACTTTTGTATTCTATACTGTTGACAATGGGAAAGTAACGGTTGAAGATCGGCTGTTAAAGAGAGCCTCTTCACGGGAGGGAAATCTTACCCGGTATGTGGAGGAAGCGCTTTTGGGGCCTGTAGCTCCGGATTTGCTTCCCCTTTTCCCCAGGGAGACCAGGTTGGGGTCTCTTTTGTTCAGGGACGGTGTTGTATATGCCGATTTATCGCCGGAGGCCGTTTTACCGCCCGAAGAAGGAGGCGTAGTAGTGGATAGTTTCCGGACGCTGAACGAGGGCATACTCAGGAATTTTTCCTTTGTCAGGGATGTACGGTTTTTTATATCCGGTAATGCGGCTTATGTTGACGGTTTCCGGTTATGAGAGGGTTTTTCCTGTAGGTGGGAAATTTTGGAAAAAAGCGTGAATTTAATATTTTGTCGTTGACAAAGTATTGATAATTCGCTAGAATTTGTACTAGCAAAATTTTTTGGATGTTATAAAGGAGCTGTGCATGAAACGGATGCTCATTTTTGTCGTCATCGTACTGTTAATGGCGGGTCCCCTGTTTGCCGAGGAAGCTGTGCTTATCGACTTTTCTCTGCTTACGGCGGATATTCACGTTCAAATTACGGAAAATGATCAGGACGACAGGCCTAATCAAAATCGCCAAACTATGATGGATTATTCCCATATTGCCGGCGGTAGTTTTACATACCAGCAGAAAGCGGTAATGAAAACATCATTGGCCATCGAAAACTGGGAAGTTATTCTTTCATCGTCTTCAAGGACGGTGCAAAGCATGGGGTACAGTTACGCCAGGGAATCCGCCTCAAGACAATGGGGAACGGTTATGGGCGTTAGGGTACACTTCCCCACGGAGCCCTACAATGCCTGGGCAATGGTAAAACCGCCGTTTGAGATTCCGGCATACGAGCCGGCGGCAACGATTGATGATGATGGAACAATCAATCCCTCAGAAGACAGTGATGGTATTACCAGTGTAAGCAGGTTTGAAGCCCAGGAAGAGGGCCAGCCGGCATATGGTATTCTTAAGAATGTAGGGGCAATTAAAGCTGTGGCTGTTAATGTTTACGGCCTCAATTTTCCTCATGGTCTTTCAACTATTTTAATTGACAGCAATGGTATTCAAAAGAATGTATTCATGGGATATCTGAATTACGATGGCTGGGGAGAACTACAGTGGAATAACCCGGCTTATATTCAGGAAGTGCGTAACAGGGATCTCAGAATTTACCCCCTGTATCCATTCAACACTCCCTATGTCAAGTTCGGTGGTTTCCTTATCCAGCGTGACGCGGCGAAAGTAGGCGGCGATTTTGTCACATACTTTAAGGACGTAAAGGTTATTTACGATAAAGCCGTTCTGGATACTGATCGCGATATTGATGATGAATCCGTTTGGCGGATTATTTTTGACCGTGAAACTTCCCGCAAAATTTGGGAAATGGAACGCTTTGGACAGAACCAAATTCTAAGGTATCTTGAAGCTCAGAAGCAGTCTCAGGAACCAATAGATCAGTTTGGTCGCGCGGTATTTACACCCACTCCAACTGGTGAAGATGAATAGTACGGCAGTTTAGCCGGTTAGCCGGCGCCGTTTTAAAAAGGCTGTTTGAAAATCTTTTGGTTTTTAGACAGCCTTTTTTATAAACAATTGAAAAAGAGATTTCTCATGAAAGACAACATGGTTGATGTGTTCTCGAATCCGGACCAGAGGGAGTTACTGCGTCAATACGAGCAGTTAAAAGGGATACGTTTTTTTATTGTAAATGATCTTAAAAATCGCATAGAACAGGTACTGCTCGTCCTAAACTCTCCTCCGATTGTAATTGGCAGAATTAAGAATTTTGAAAGTTATTTCAGAAAGTATATTTCGATCTTAAAAACCGGAAATAATACCCCATGCATTACAGACCTTATCGGCATAAGAATAGTATGTCCGTTTATCGAGGATTTAACAGAAGTAGAGAGGCTAATAAAAATCAACTTTAATGTTACAGAGGCCGAGCGTAAAGGGCACTATACTTTTAAGGAATTTGGTTATGAATCAACTCATTTACTGATTAAAATCCCCGAAGATATTATCAATACAAGGGGAAAGGCAGACTGTGAAATTGCCGAGATTCAGATACGAACTATTTTACAGGATGCCTGGGCAGAAGTTGAACATGAGTTGGTCTACAAAGCAGAATTTACCCCTTTTGATGAACCAATGAAGCGTAAACTTGCGGCTGTAAATGCAAGCCTGTCTTTGGCAGATTTAATATTCCAGGAGATAAGAAGTTATCAACGTCAGCTAAACAGCGAGCTGGAAAAGCGGCGCGAAAGCTTTTTTCAGAAAATTGAGGAATCTACCGATGCTTTACTTTTCTCGGAAGAAAATGCAGAAAAAATAGAAAATACCGCCGGATATGCTGATTTTGAGCCTTTTTCGGGAGAAAATGTTTCTATTGATGATTTACTGCTGCGGGCTCTATCCGCTCATAACAAAAACAATTTTGATGAAGCTGCTTCCTTATACAGCCGCATTCTGGAACATAAACCTGATAATACAATCAGTTCGATAATATTCAAACACCGTGGTATGGCTCATTTTGCATGTTCAAAATATACAGAGGCAATCGATGATTTTAATCATGCTCTGGAATTAGACAGTAAATCATATAAAGCAGCTTACTACCGTGGTGTTGTCAATTCTGTGGTAAAAAAATATTCACAGGCTATCGATGATTTTACCAATTCATTGATTATTAATCCGTATCAGCCATTCTGTCTTTTCAGGCGCGGCCAGGCGTACTACCACATTGGCGACTATCCCAAAGCGTTGTCCGACTGCGATTCTTCCATCGCGCTTGAACCAAACAACGATGCGGTTCATAAGTTCAAGGATTTACTCAAGGATAAATTAAAGATGTAGGGCGGCTTGTATTGACAATGGTATGAGTATTTTGGTATGTTATTCATTATGTGGAGTTTTTACGAAGTGGAAAATCCATGTTAAAACAAAAAACTCTTTGAGTTTTTTGTTTTATACAGTCTCCTTCGTCTAGTGGTTAGGACACCGGGTTTTCATCCCGGCAACAGGGGTTCGACTCCCCTAGGAGATGTGACAAAAAAAAGCCTGACCACTTGTAGGTGGTCAGGCTTTTTTTGTCTTGGAGTTTGCTACGCAAACTCCATAAACAAATACTTTAGGGAAGTCGAACCCCAAAAGGGTGTGTGGTTACCATCTGATTAGATTACCTCCGTATGTAAGTCCGGCTCCAAAACCCACGGTCATGATAAGATCACCTTTTTTAATGGTGCCGCAGCGGTTTACTTCATCAAGAGCAATGGGAATGGAAGCTGATGATGTGTTGGCATATCTTTCAATGTTAATATAAAATTTTTCTTCGGGAATTTTGAGCCTTTTTCCGGCTGCTTGAATAATGCGGGCGTTTGCCTGATGGGGAACAATCAACGTTATATCTTCTATCGTTAAATTTTCTTCCCTCATCATTTTTAATACGGTTTCGGTTATGATTCTTACGGCAAAATTATACACCGCATGCCCTTTCATTACTATTTTTGCCCCGTTATCAACTGTTTCGCCCTTCTTCCACGGCGATCTGCTCCCCCCGCGGCGGACGATAAGGCTCTCCCATCCTGAACCGTCTGCGCCAAGAATTGACCTGAGTACGCCGCTGCCGGCGCTCGCGTCCGCTTTCTGTGGTGTATCGTTTTTTTCCAGCAACACCGCCCCGGCGCCGTCTCCAAAGAGAACACAGGTACTGCGATCTTCCCAGTTGGTAATTCGTGAGAGCAGATCCACTCCAATCACAAGCGCCCGTTTGCGCCGAGGGTCGGTCTTTAACATGGAAACAGCGGTCTCCAGGCCATATATAAAACTGGAACAAGCCACACTAACATCCATAGCAGCAGCGTTTTTTGCTCCAAGAATGTGCTGAATAATGCACGAGGTGGCAGGACAGCTGCAATAATCCTGGGTGGAACTGCATAAAACAATTAGATCCAGTGTTAAAGCAAATTCTTCGGGAGTTTTTTCAGCTACCGCTTTTTGTTGGATTGCCAGATTTATTGCTTCAAGGGCTGCGGTTGACCCCAGATCGCTGGCGGCTGTGTCTTCATCGGCAATGTGCCTGGCTTTGATGCCGGTATGGGAATGTATCCACTCATCATCAGTTTCTATACGTTGAGCTAAATCATAATTTGTAAGGCACAGAGCAGGTACTGCCCGGCCGGTAGCTATTATTTCTATTTTCATGCAACCACTTAATTATTAGACCACAGAAAGAAAAAAGTAGTTGCATGTTTATAGATTTATTTAATTACCTCGGATGCGGTGGTATATGGAAGGCCGTGTGCATCAGCTACACCCTTAAAGGTAATGTGGCCCTTGTAGACATTCAGTCCCTCCAATAACCCTGGATCCTGTTTCAACGCCTTCTCGAGGCCGTTCTTCGCGATTGAAAGGCCGTAATTCAGCGTAGCGTTCCCAAGGGCGTTAGTCGATGTATATGAAACTGCTCCCGGCATATTGCCGACACAGTAATTCAGGACACCGTCCTTCACATAAACCGGGTCGTCATGATATGTCACATGGCTTGCCTCGCTGCAGCCGCCCTGATCAATGGCGACATCCACTATAACCGAGCCCTTTTTCATTGTGGGCAGATGCTCATTGCGTATCAGTTTTGGCGCCGCTGATCCCGGAATAAGAACCGCGCCAATTACCAAATCCGCTTTTGGCAGAATATCCTTGATATTTTCCGGCGTTGAATAAAGAGTGTTTACCCTGCCGTTATAGATATCTTCAAGGTACTCCAGCTTGTCAAGGTCAATATCAACAATGGTAACGTGGGCGCCCATGCCCACGGCAATCTTCGCCGCACTTGCGCCGACAACACCTGCCCCAAGTACAACAACTTCTGCCCGAGGTACGCCCGGTACGCCTACCAGCAATACGCCCCTGCCGCCCATCGGTTTTTCCAGGAATTTCGCCCCTTCCTGAATGGACAGGCGCCCTGCAATCTGGCTCATTGGCTTCAGGCAGGGGAGCTGTCCTTTGCGGTCGCGAATGGTTTCGTAGGCGACTGCTGAACACTTGGATGATACCAATGCGTCGGTCTGCGGCCGGTCCGGCGCAAGATGCAAATAGGTGTACAATATTTGATTTTCGCGGATAAAGCCGTATTCAGCTTCCAGAGGTTCCTTTACCTTGACAATCATATCCGCTTCTGCCCATATCTGCGTCTGAGACATGATTTTGGCTCCGGCGGCGGTGTACTGTTCATCGGTATACCCTGATCCTTCGCCTGCGCTTTTTTCAACAAAAACCGTATGCCCCGCGTTTACATAAGCTTTTACAGCATTTGGCGTAAGACCTACCCTGTATTCGTGTTTTTTAATCTCCTTTACTGCTCCTACTTTCATTATCTACCTCCAATAATTTTGTGTATGTATTTAATAATATTGTAACACATAATAGAAAAATGTGTATGTTTTTTTTTGAAAAACAGCTATCTGTAACGGTTTTTATATATTATCTTTAATAATGGTTGATTTTTCAGTGAACGGAAGGCCGGTCGCAGGCGGGGCGGATAAGTTGCTGCTTGATTTTCTGCGCGGAGACATGCTCCTTAAATCCGTTAAAAACGGCTGTGGAAGCGGCGCCTGCGGAGCCTGTACGGTTCTATCTGATGGAATGCCCATTCGCTCATGTTTAACCAAGTTAAAAAAAATTGAAGGCAGGCAAATAATAACGGTTGAAGGCCTTTCAGGGCGGGAAAAAGAAGTATATACACACGCCTTTATTAAAGCGGGAGCGGTACAGTGCGGTTTTTGTATTCCAGGCATTGTTTTAAGCACCAAGTCGTTACTTGATCAGGATAAAAATCCCGATGAAAAAACAATACGCCGTACAATCAGGGCAAATATTTGCAGATGCACCGGCTATAAAAAAATTGTGCTGGGCATTCAAATTGCCGCCGGCTTATTCAAAGAAAATTCGCCCCTGCAAATACCCTGCGGTAGTGGAAAAGTCGGTGAGAGTACGAACCGAATTGATGCCGCAGAGAAGATTATTGGCAGCGGAAAATATGCAGATGATCTTGAGTTTCACGGTATGCTTCATGCATCCGCCGTTCGTTCCATGTATCCAAGGGCACGTTTACTTAAAATTGATGTTTCACAGGCTTTGAAACACAGTGATTGCGTTACTGTCCTGACGGCAAAAGATGTACACGGAAATATCAAAATAGGCCATCTTGCGCACATTTCCGATTACGATGTGATGATTGCAGAAGGCGGCATTACCCGCTTTATTGGCGATGCTCTGGCGGTTGTTGTTTGCAGAAACAGGGAATTTCTTGATGAGGTAAAAGCTCTTGTTAAAATCGAATATGAAGTGCTAAAGCCCATAACAAGCCCGCAAGAATCGATGGCAGAAGGAGCGCCCCTGATACACACAAACAAAAATAATGTTCTATCGCATGAGCGCCTTACAAGGGGAAATGCCGATGAGGTTCTGGTAAAATCAAGGTATGTGGTAACCTGCCGTTATTCAGTTCCTTTTACAGAACATGCATTCATGGAGCCGGAATGTGCAATCGCCATGCCGGACGGCAGGGACGGCCTGACACTGTATTCGGGGGGGCAGAGCGTCTACGATGAACAGCGGGAATGTTCCAGGATGCTGGGAATAGAGCCATGTAAGTTACGTGTCATCAGTAGTTTTGTGGGCGGCGGATTTGGCGGCAAGGAAGATATGAGTGTCCAGCATCATGCCTGCCTTGCGGCATGGATTCTTAAAAAGCCGGTTAAGGTGCTTCTTTCCCGGAAGGAGAGCATGGAAGTTCACCCGAAACGGCATGCCATGGAAATGGAATTTACCACAGGCTGCGATGAAAACGGAATACTAACGGCGATGAAGGCAAAAATTATTTCTGATACCGGCGCGTATGCAAGCCTGGGTGGACCGGTTCTGCAGCGCTGCTGTACCCATGCCGCCGGCCCGTACAATTATCAGGTGATAGATATTGATGGTACCGCCGTTTATACGAATAATATTCCGGCCGGCGCTTTCCGCGGATTCGGCGTTCCGCAGAGCTGTTTCGCAACTGAAAGCAACCTGAATTTGCTGGCTGAAAAAGCGGGTATCAGCCCCTGGGAGATACGATACCGGAACGCCATAAGGCCGCAGCAAGTTTTACCTAATGGGCAGGTTGCCGGCCGGGATACAGAGCTGGAAGCCTGCCTGCTTGCCGTCAAAGATATTTATGAAAAAGCCAGAGGCGAGGGCAGGCATGTTGGCATTGCCTGCGCTTTCAAGAATTCGGGGATTGGCGTTGGACTGCTGGACACCGGCCGCTGCATTTTTTCGGTGGAGCAGGGCATAATCCACATCAGGAGCAGCGCCGCCTGCCTTGGCCAGGGACTTGCGACAGTTCTTCTTCAGATAGCCTGCGAAACATTAAATATGCCGCCGGAGTGTTTTATGGTTGAGCGCCCCAATACAAGCCGGACGCCTAATTCAGGAACTACTACCGCTTCGCGGCAATCGGTTTTTACCGGAGAGGCGGCAAGGCAGGCGGCGCTGAGGCTGCGGGAAGCACTGGACGAGACGGGCGGCTGTTTGGAGAGGCTGGAAGGCAGGGAGTTTTACGGGGAGTATTCCGGTGTAACTGATCCTTTGAACAGCGGTAAGCCCAATCCTGTTAGCCATATATCCTACAGTTACGCCGTAACCGTCGCCATTTTGGACGATGAAGGAAAGGTAGAAAAGATAATCGCCGCCTACGATATCGGCACGGTGGTAAATCCAAAGTCGGCGGAGGGGCAGATTGAAGGGGGCCTATTGATGGGCATGGGCTACGCTCTTACCGAGGACTTCCCGATGGAAGGCGGCTTTCCAAAAGCGCGTTACGGCACTCTTGGCCTGCTCCGTGCCGACCAGGCTCCCTGCATGGAAATTATCTTTGTTAAACCGAAAAATCCCATTTCGATTGCCTACGGTGCGAAAGGTGTAGGAGAACTTGCGACAATTCCCGTTACGCCGGCCATCGCAGGTGCATATTATGCCAAAGACGGAAAACACCGCACCAGGCTCCCCATGGAAGGCACCTTTTACAGAAATTAATTACCCCAGTCCTCCGGGTAGAGTACAATCTGCACAGGGCCGTTTCCCAAAAGCATTTTACAAAGAGCCTGAACATCTTCCGGCGTAACTGCCATAATCGCGGCCGGCCTGCTGTCGAGCCTTGAAAGCGGGGTATTGTAAAGCGCCGATGAATTGGCGTAACTTTGTGCTATGTGCAAATTTCGCTGTATAGCGGTTTCGTGTTCCTTTATAAGGGCTTCTCTGGATTTATCAAAAGTATCCCGAACAAGAGGCCGGCCGGCCGCCTGCGTTATCTGCTCTTTTACGGCGCCTATTAATTCTGCGGCTCTTTCGGGGTTACAGTAAAAATATATACTCAGCCTGGCCTCTCCGTTAGGAATTGTTGAAACAGAGGCGCCTGCATGAATCGAATATACCCCGCCCATTTTTTCCCGAATCTCGTCGGTAAGAATAATATCAAGATACTCGGAAAGTATTGCCGCGCTCTGATTTCTCTCCTCGCTGAATTCGGGGGATCCCTGGGAAAACCAGCCAAGGTAGACCATGCTTCTTTGATCCACTCCCTTGTATATCATTTTTTCGGTTTGGTCCGGACGCAGTATCCCAGGATCCGTCCACGAGTTCATTGGCGCAGAATTCGGTATTGAAGCCAGGTAAATGCAAATAAGCTCTCTTGTTACATCGATATCAAGATTGCCGGTCAATACAAAAGTATAATCGCCCGGGTTAAGGCATTTGCCAATAAAAGCCGAGGCTTGATCAATGGAAACCTTATCCATATCCGCTAATTCCAGGGGCATAAAACGTGGCTGATAGTTATTGATGGTTTTTGTAATTTCATTGTAAAAAACCCTTTCGGGATTATCTTCCTGCCTTGCAAGGTTTGTCCTGTACTGGTCGATCATGGCGGCAACGGCATCATCATCAATCCTTGGGTTTGTAAAACCAAGGTACAACAACTCGAACATTGTTTTAAGGTCGTTTGACGTGGATGAACCCTGGAACCCGCGGTAATGATCCGCTGCCCAGAGCGACATTGATACCTGCTTGCCGGCCAGCTTGTTAATCAGCTCCGTCCTGGAATATTCACCAAGGCCGGAAACAGAAATCATTTCAGAGGCGAGGCCGGCTGAAACGGCTTCGTTTTCGGCGGCATTTGCAGTTCCCCCCTTCGCTATTGCGTAAAGGATAACTTCATTGCTTTTGTTTTCTGTTTTTTTCAGTATAACGGTTGCTCCGTTATTAAGCCGCCAGATAAGCGCGCCGGTTTCGCTGTCGGCTGCTTCCGATACAATAATTCCGGGTGAGGGAACTGTATTTAAAATATCGCCTGAGAGTGTGGCCGAAGATCTCGTTTCAATTCTAACTCTGGCTGTTTCAGCAAAAATATTTTTTACCTGTTCTCCGGAGGGAAGTTCTTCGTCTTCAGGCGCCGTGATAAAAACAACGCAGTCATTGTATGAGAAATATTTTTTCGCGGCATTTGATATTTCCCTTGTCCCTATATATGGAAGCAGTAAATTGATGGCGTCCACTTCCCATTCAATATCCGCCATATCATCGCCTTTTAAATAATGGGAAGTAAAAGATTGAATAACAACTCTTGAATTCTGATTGTCTTTTTCGGATAACTGCCTGTCCATGAAGGCAATTAACCTGAGTTTTGCGCGAAAAAGTTCATCTTCCGTGAATCCATGACGGCGAATGGATTCTTTTTCCAGGAGCAGATCACGCAGTGCCGCTGCGGTATTGGCGGTTTTTGGCTGGGTTCCCATAACATAGAATCTTGCGTCCTCCGACCAGTTCCATGTACCGCCCCAGGCTTCTACTGCGGCGGCCTGCGGTTTTGAAAGAGCTTCTTCAAAACGCAAATTAAGCATTGTGCTGATGAGGTAATCAATTACTGTCTGCCTGTAATAACCGACCGTGCCGTTTTTATCTTCTGTTTTTTGCTTGTAGTAAACTGAAATACTTACAGAAGTAAGCTCCGGGTCGGTAATGTATTCAACATGGAAGTTGCCTTTTTTCGGGGGCGGAAGTTTATAAACAGGGCGATCAACCGGTTTTTCGGCGGCGGGCATTGTAAAGTGTTCTGCCAGGCTTGTTTCCAGCGCTTTACCGTCAAAATCACCTACAAAAATAATGGCCATATTATCGCTTGTATACCATCTTTTATAAAAGGCGGTTAATTGTCCGGCAGCAGCATTTTCGATAATTTCCGGCAGTCCGATTGGCTGGCGGTTTGCGTATTGGGAGCCGGAAAACAGAATTGGCAAAGTGATTCTTCGCACACGATCCATCGCGCCAAGGCGGGTGCGGTATTCTTCCATGATTACCTGGCTTTCGCCAGCCACATCTTCAGGGGTAATGCTTACTGCATAACTCCAGTCGTCTATAATTGCCAGGGCTTTTGGAGGAATGCTTTTTACACCGTTTATAATTTCGACGGGCACATCAAAACCGTATACGGTTTCGTCATACGAAGTATAAGCGTTTACATCGGGGCCGAAGCGCATTCCCAGCGAGCGCAGATACTCAATTAATTCAAGTTTGGGAAAACGCGCAGTATTGTTAAACGCAAGATGTTCCACAAAATGGGCAAAGCCCCTTTCATCATCTTTTTCCAGAACAGAGCCGGCCTTAACGGCCAAAGCCAGATGTGCCCTATTTTCCGGCCGCCGGTTTTCGAGAATATAGTATCGCAGCCCATTGGGCAGTATTCCTGTAATTGCCCGGCTTGTCAGCGGTACCGGATCTGATGCCTTCCCAAGGCCGCCGAAATTGGCTCTTGGCGTGGTTGCACAGTTAAAAATAAGAATAGCGGCTACTATGGCGCCGGCGGTAAGAAACGCAGGCCGCTTTTTGACTGAAAGTGAAATCATGCTATCAGTTTAACGTAAAATCGGATAATTTTGTAATGCTTCCACAAGAAAAAGAAAAACATTACAATCATATTAATGGGAAAAAAAAGGGAAATCTCCAGTCCGGTACATCCCGAGCAAATCGAAGGGGAAGATGAAAGAGACATGAATCTGCGCCCCAGACGTATGGCGGAGTTTATCGGCCAGCAGGTGATGAAAGGCAATTTGTCCGTATTCATCTCCGCCGCCAAGGAGCGAAAAGAAAGCCTGGATCATCTTTTCCTGATCGGCCCGCCCGGGCTGGGCAAAACTACACTGGCGCAGATTGTGGCTAACGAGCTTGGTACAGGTTTTACGCAGACTTCCGCGCCCGCAATGGAAAAGCCCAAGGATCTTGTGGGTCTTTTGACAAACTTAAAAAAGGGCGATGTTTTTTTTATTGACGAGATACACAGGCTAAAACCGGCCATTGAAGAATTGCTGTACATAGCGATGGAAGATTTTGAGCTTGACTGGATTGTAGGGCAGGGGCCTATGGCAAGAACTCTGCGTATACCTGTTCAGCCCTTTACGCTGGTAGGAGCCACAACCAAGGCGGGGATTGTATCGAGTCCTCTTATAAGCCGCTTTGGCATTACCTGCCGTTTTTCTTTTTATGAACAGGCTGATATGGAGGCGATTGTCCACCGGTCGGCCGGATTGCTTAGTATAAAAATTGATAATGATGCCGCCGCATTATTGGCAAAATCTTCCCGCGGTACGCCCAGAGTGGCAAACCGGCTTTTACGGCGTATGCGTGATTTTGCCCAGCACTCAGGAGAAACTTATATAACCATGCAGATTGTCCGCTCCGGTTTACAGCGGCTGGAAATTGACAGTCTTGGCCTTGAAAAACAGGATAGGGATATTCTAAAAATTATTGTCGAGCGATACCGGGGCGGACCGGTGGGAGCGGAGACGCTTGCTATCTCCATCGGCGAGTCTGTGGAAACACTGGAAGATTATTACGAGCCGTATCTGATACAAGCCGGTCTTTTGCAGAGAAGCCCCCGCGGAAGAATGGTAACAAGTATCGCCTACGGACATCTTGGGCTCTCCGCCGCAGATACTCCCGATCTATCGCTTTTTAATAATTAATGAAAACAAAAGACTTTTTTTTTAATCTTCCATCGAATTTTATTGCGCAGCACCCGAGTGAAAAACGCGGAGAAAGCCGTCTAATGGTTTTACACCGTTCAACCGGTAATCGTTTCCATCGTAGTATGTCCGATCTTCCCGATATTATTTGTGCTCCCGAATTTTTTAGCCCGAATGGAAAGAAGCCGCTACTGGTATTTAATGATTCAAAAGTACGCAGGGCAAGACTTATCGGCAAATCAAAACAGTCGGGAGCAAGGGCAGAGTTTCTTTTGTTGGGGACTGGGGAACAAGGATTGGGGAGCAGGGACTGGGGATTAGAGACTAGAGGTGCAATTTGGAAAGTTCTTGTAAAGCGCGCCAAACGACGCAAGAGCGGCAGCTCTTATGTTTTTTTTGATAATACAGGCAATGAAATTGCAAATGCCGTATTAAAAATTGATGGGGAGGAGCTGCTGCTGGAGTTTGACAAGCCCATAGACGACGCATGGCTTGACTGTTACGGGCATATTCCGCTGCCGCCGTATATAAAACGGGAAGATGTCAGCGACGATGCTGAGCGTTATCAGACAATTTATGCAAGGGAAACAGGCTCGGCGGCAGCGCCGACAGCCGGGCTTCATTTTACGCGGGAACTGTTTGAAAGACTGAATAACCTCGGCGTTGAAAGCGTCTTTATCACACTGCATGTCGGCCTTGGAACATTTCTTCCGGTACGCGGTGAAAACATTGAAGATCATCGCATGCACGAAGAATATTTTACGATTACGGAAGAAGCCGCCGTTACAATAGAAAAGGCCAGGGAAGAAGACCGCAAAATTATCGCTGTCGGTACAACAAGCATCCGTTCGCTGGAAAGCGCCTGGACAGAAAACGGCCTTCGGCGCGGCCCGCAAAGCACATCGATCTTTATTTATCCCGGTTTTCGTTTCAAAACAGCAGATGCCATGTTTACTAATTTTCACACGCCGGAATCTACCCTGCTAATGCTCGTTTCCGCTTTTGCCGGCAGGGAATTAATTCTTGAAAGTTATGCCGAGGCAATCAGCCTTGGTTACAGATTTTTCAGCTACGGCGATGCAATGCTGATTGTTTAGGAGTTTTGCTGCAACGCCCGCCTTCTGCCCATCAGCGAAGAGAAGATTACCGCCGACATAATGATGCAGCCCCCTGCAATAACCAAAAGAGCCGGTTTTTCTCCGGTTACTATCAGCACCCATAGCGGATTTAATACAGGTTCAATTGCCGAGGTTAACATTGACTGAACAGCCGTAACATGTTTAATTCCGTATATAAAAAATGCCGATGCGACGCCTATCTGAAGCAGGCCCATGTAAAGAATTCCAATAATACTGCCGGTTGTTATATGCGGCGGATATAAAAAGAAAAATGGAATGGAATACATCACGCATATTATATAGGACGCTATTAAAACATCAACCGGACTTGAGTCCTTATGTTTGCGCAGGGCGATGGAATTTGCTGCAAAGGCAATCCCGGAAAGCAGAGCGAGGCTGTCGCCCAATAAGGAGCCGCCTGCAAGACCATTGTAAAAAACAAGAAACATTCCAAGGCCTACAAACAAGAGCGCAAACCAGTGTTCTACCTGGGGTTTTTCTTTTAAAAAATACCAGCCCATAAAACATGCCCACAATGGAGCGGCATACTGAAGCATTATTACATTCGCCGAGGCCGTCAGCTTGTTTGCATTTACAAATAATATCATTGTAGCCGCATACCAAATGCCGGCTGATAAAAGGGGAATTGCTTTTATCGGCTGTTTTTTCGGCTGTAAATAGGGACGCATGACAAGAAGAACAAAGATTGCAAGAAAACATCTGCCTCCGGTAATTACCGCAGGATGCCAGTCAATCAATTTAATGGTAAGGCCGGATGTACTCCACAAAATTGCACAAAACATGATTGCGAGCTGTCCGGCAGTGTGCCGGTTTTTTATAATTACGGGATAAATATTATTCATTAAAGGATTACCTGATTCTGAATGTTACCGGATACCGGTAGCGGGCGGAAACAGCGCTGCCGTTGGCAATGGCCGGGCTGCCCTTTCTGCCGGTAAAAGCCCTGATTGCCGCCTCGCCAAAGCCCCTGCCGTCAGGCGTCTCCTGCAAGACCCTTACCTGCTGTACAACGCCGTAGAGATCGACGAAAAGCTCAAGTATCACCCTGCCTTCTATGCCTGAGCGCAGCGCTATCGGCGGATATATAAGATCGGCGGCAATTTGATTTTCGTCAAAGCGGGGGGGCTGGGACAGCCTGTGCATTGGAAGATATTCATTCGCAGTTAAAAAAGTGCCGGGGGCAACTACATTTTGAAGCGGGGTTGTATCTGTTTCTATCATTGTTTCGGCGATTGCTTCCACTTGAGGTAAATCCTCTTCCGGCGGAGGGGGTTCTTCGGCCAAATCGGTCAGCTTCATAACCCTGGCATTTTCCGGGCCATCCTGTAAGACTGCATTATAGTTAAAAGCCAGAAATAGTATTATAAGAGCGTGTAACACAGTAACGGTAATAATTATTGCCAGGCGCAGAATTTTATCATTCATCGCTTTTTACCACAAAACTTACAACACGGTACTGGAGTATCTGCAGAACTTCAAGCACGGAATTAATTTTTTCGTAGGGGGTGTTGCGGTCGGCTATAATGTGAACCCTTGTATCAGGCGCGCTGCGGTAGAGTTCGGCTATTTTTAGTTCAAGGGCAGGCCGGTCGGAGGCTTCTCCGTCCAGGTAAAGGGCGCCTTCGCGGTCTATCCACACTTCAAGATTTTTTTCGGCGCTGGTTCTAAGGGCGGTATTTGCTTCGGGGTATTCAATTTTTACTTCTTTTCTGTAATTGATAAGGGCTACCAGCATTATAAAAATTAAAAGAAGAAACGCTATATCGGACATGGAGAACAAGGGAATAAAAAATGTCTTGTCTTTTTTACGTCTCAGTTTCACGACTCGTCCTTTTTCATTGCAAAGGAAAATGAATCTATTTTTAGATCCTGGGCAAGCTCCACAAAAGACACAACACTCTGCCATACGGCGCTGCCGTCGATGGTGATAATAACCGCTATATCCGGGTTGTACTGCTGTGCGGACTGTATCAGTGTTTTTGCCTGTGTAATATTCAGGATTTCTTCTTCGTGGATAATATTACCTTCGCCGTCCATATCAAAACGTAAAAGGTCTTCGCGCAGAATAAGCCTTGTAGAATCCTTGGCAGGAAGGTTTAACAAAAAGCCCTTGTTTATATTAAAACCGGCGATTACGATAAAGTAAATTATAAGCAGAAACGCAAGGTCGCTTGATGCGCTGGAATCCAAAAAACCCTGTTTTTCGCGGCGTTTAATCTTCATGTTGTTTTTTATTTCGCTGTTGGGCCTTGAACATTCAGGCTGCTTAAAAGGGCGATCAAATCCGAACAGGCCTTTTCCACCCTAAGTGTAAATTTGTTAACTATGTGCGTAAAAACAGAATGAAAAACCATCGCGATTATTGCGATTACAAGCCCGTATACTGTCGTGATAAGGGCCTCATAAATACCGTTTGCCACAATTTGGGCATTCACTTCGGTTGCCTCTGCAATCGACCTGAACGCTCCAATCATTCCCGATACAGTACCCAAAAAGCCGGTAAGGGGCGCAACCGAGCCAAGGGCTGTAAGAAAATTAAATCCGTTTTCAAGAGAGTTGATGCAGTTCATCGCCTCTGTTTCGGCGGCGCGCTCTGCACGGTGTTCTGAAAAAGCGGGGCCGGGGTTTGAGTGCTTTATTAGGGCGAGCAGTATCCGCGCACCCATGTGCTTTTTTGTCAGTCCCGAAAGATATTCTGCGGCGCCCGAATAGTCGCTGTTTTCCGCAAATTGCGTAACTCGGGCCGACAGGAAATCAAGTTTTAGATTATGATACGACAGATAAATCGCCCGTTCGATGGAAATCGCCACAGTGGCGATTGAAAAGAAGAGCAGGGGCCACATAAAAATACCCCCCAGTTTGAAAAGCTCCAGAAGAGAAAACGACGCAGATTCCATTTAACTTTACCTCATTTAATTTTATATAGTATTGTTCCATGGGAAAGCATTCTTTTGATGTTTTCCCACTCATATTCCAAGTATATCCAGTCAAGGGCTTCTTCCCAATCCCTTAAAAGCGTTCCTGTATTTCTGATTTGCCTTAATTCTGCCGGAAAAATCCTTTCGGTGTAACCGGTGTTCCAGCGTATGCTTTCTGCTCGTACCCAACTGTCGCTGTCCCGCTGCCAGCCGGCAGGGCGCAATTTTTTTGAAACTGTTTCCGGAAACAATACCGGCTTATACTCCCTTTCAAACTCTCTTTTGCTTACGCTTTCTGTTGTATCTGTTTTCCCGCGGATCCATTCGCATAAGGCAGCAATTCTGTCATTTCTGTTGCGCAGGCTGGTCAGGGCTTCATCGCCTGTAATTCTGGTATCGTAACGGTGAATACGGCCTGCCGAAATTTGTACTGTTTCAATTTCTGTGGGAATTGAAATAATGGCGCTTTCTACACCAATTAAAAATCTGCCGACAGCCGACAGCTCCAGGTTGAATTCATTCCAGCCATGTTCGTTTCCGCCCAGGTATTCCATTGATGTAAGAAAAAAATCGCCGTTTGGTTCGGGGTAAGAGCCGCGAAGCCGCATGGCGCCAAATTTATTCAGCACTATAACTATGGAGCGCTCAGCGGCCTTGTTTTCCATTATGGATATTTCCATATCTGCCGGCGCGCCTTCGCTTATCGATGCCCGGTATACGGCGATTTTTTTTTCGGCAAAGGTGGAGCCGTCCAGAACTCGCCCTGTTTTCTCTACCAGGGATATACAACCGCCGCACAACAATATTAAGGCAGTGCAAAGGAAAAAATTTTTAATAATCATTCTAATCCCCATCAATAACTTACCTTAAACCCAAAAGAGGGAATTGGAATTGGTATTTCATAGCTTGCTGAATTACTCCCTGTTTCAACTTCTCCGGTATATTGGTTAAAGCTTGTATTTCCCTGCGATGTGTAAAGAAGTGCGAGAGTATTCTCGATGGCTACATAAAGCTCATAACGCGCTTTTCCGGTTTCATTTTTTCCAAAGATGGAAAACTTTATATCAAGCGGGATCGACGGGGTAGTGCGGTTGTTTTCGTCCCATCTGGAAAACCAGAAGAATTTTTCGATAATCTTGCTGTTTGCCGGATTATCAGGCTCGTAAACCACTACAGGACGGCTTTCCGGCCTTTCTCCGATACGCTGTGGTAACAGCGCTCCGCTTGCAAGCCCAAAACGTGCGTAAATATTAATCCGCTGAATTGGCTTGTAATTAAAAACCAGGTTTAGGTTATGAAAACGATGATAGTATGGAAAATACCAGTCATCGCCCCTGTCTCCTCCGTTTATGCCATACCCGCCAGATATTCCACCAGGATCACGGTATTTCGCCCAACTGAAAGAATAAGAAAGCCAGCCGTCCCAAAAACGCGACTGTAACTTTTGTAACATCAGATCAATGCCCCATACCATGCCTTCACCGTCAAAACGCGGATCGATGTTCATACTATCAATCGAAGGGTCCACAGGGATATATGTTCTGTCAAAAATATATTTATAATAAAATTCCATGTTAAAATTAAGACCTTCCGGGAATTCCAATCTTGTTCCAAAAACTGAAGTCCATGAGCGGCTTGGTTTTATCTTACTTAGGTTATGTTCTTTCTCCGCAACAGAGGCCATATTATCTACAGCTGAAAAAAGACCGGTTCCGGCGCTTATATCCAGGGATTGCAGAATACCGATATTTTTCAAAATGTTAAAATCCATGTGAAGTCTTGGGTTAAGAGCCGGTTCTGACTGGAGGGTAAACCCGTCTCCGATCAGGTAAAAGTGGTCCAGGCGAAGGCCAAGTTCGGTTTTGAATCTGCTTCCCGGTGTACTGTACTCAGCCAGGGTATAGCCGGAGGTGGTAAAGAACATATTTCTGGCATTGGGAGAATAGTTTACAGGGATGCTGACTCTTACATAATTCCAAATAGGTGATGATGGAGGGATATCATTAAAAATATCTTGTATAACAGCCTGATCTTCCGGCCCAAGATTGTAAAACCATGTTTCAGAAGTAAAATTCTGGTTACCTTTAACAGAAAAAATATTAAATAATTCCTGAACACCTGCGGCAAAAATCAGGCCGTCTCTAAATTCCCAGTCATAATCAAGACGCCCCTGGGCATTAAAAAGAATATCCGACTCATCGAATTTGTCTTCCGTAATAAATGAGTATGGTTTTAAGTTGTTATTCTGCCCGAAGTAATTATTATAATTATCGTGAAATGTATCAGAATAATCCTTATTATAAATAATTGTCCTAAAATAACCGTCCACTATCGCGTCTTCAAACCCAACTCCGGCTGATAATTTGGCAAGCATATCGTTTCTTGGATTCCATGAAAGGGCGGTTGTCAAAAAAACCTGATAATTTGTCCAGTCAAATTTCATGTATGAATCGCTGCTAAGGCCGGATGAACGATCGGAATTTTCAAATGTTACGCCAACTCCGTCCATTCCGAAAAAGGCGGTAGCCTGTAATTCAAGATTGTCATAGAATCTGTAATTGCCTGTTAATGTGGTACTTCTTATATACGGGGCGACCCTTACATAATTTACTACATCCAGTTCTTCAATTACGCCGGACATCTGCTTTGCCAGCCATATTACCGGATCGTAGTAAGTTACGCGCCCCATCATCAATATGCCGCCTTTTGTGAATAGCGGAAGCGACAGGCTGAAATTCGCAGCGCTTGTATTAATGCCAAGCTCAAACTGCGTCTCGGTGGAAGAAGGCTTTTTTGACGTAACTTCCAGCAAACCGGAAATTGTATGTCCGTAACGGACGGAAAACACTCCGTGTGAAAGCTGGGCGCTTTGAACCATTTTTGGATCAAAAATGGAAAAACCGCCCCCCCAATAGTAGGGGTTAAAAATATAGTAGCCGTCCAAAGATGCGTGCATATCCCCGGGGTATCCGCCTCTTATGCTAGGTACGGCGTTAAAAAAGCCTGAATAACCTACACCCGGAAGAAGCGAAATCGTACTCATTACATCTTCGATAATTCCGATCTCACCGGTCTGGGCAATGTCCCTTCCGGAAACGGCAACACTGCGTCCGGTTCTTGTCTCGCTCTCCCCCGGCCTTTGAGCCTCGATTACCAGTTCCCTGCTTTCCAATATGCCCGAAAGCCGCAAGTTCATGGTAAAATCTTCCCCCGCAGCAGTAACAAGCAGCCTTCCTGTTTCATATCCGGGATACGCGGCCTGTATTACTACTTGCCTTTGATCCGGCACTGAAACAATTACACTACCGTCCTCATCGCAGATATACTCGGCACCGTCCCACGAGCGGACAGTTGCCCCTTCCAGCGGGAGACCCAGATCGGAATCCAGTACTGTAATTCTTACATCACGGCCAAACAGGGGAAAAGCAAGTAAAAAAAGAACAAAAACAAACAGTTTTTTGTGATTATCGAAAGTCAATTATATCCGCCTTTTGAAATAATACCATAAACCAGCCAGTTTCAATAGAGGCCGGCCATACATTTCCGCGAGCACTAATGCATATTACGTCTGCGCGCCATATATATTGTGGAGGATAAATTATGAAAGATTTTCGTTTTGCCCTTTTGGGCATGGTTTTCCTGTTTTTTCTGTTGTTTTCCTGTTCCAATGGAGATGAATTATTTGATGAATTGGTAACAGTCGAAGAAGTCAAGACCGATGGGGAAGTAACAGAGGCAAAAGAGCCGGCAGAGAGTGAAAAACCGGAAGATGAGAATGGTGAGGAAGAGGAATTTGCGGAGATCATTGAAAAACCGGTTTTTCTTGGCTGCGAGGCGGTATCGGGAACAGAGATAATTTTTGAGTTTTCTTTGCCGGTAAGGGTGGTAAATCTGGATTTTATTCCTGGTGTGGAAATTGACACAATTGAAGAGGGAAGTATTGTAAAAGTCAATCTTTTACATGGCCTCCTTCCCGGGCAGCATCTGGAGGCAGATTTCAAGGTGGAAGATGATTACGGAAATTCCATTGAAATGAGCCTTCCATTTTATTCCAAAAATAACCGTGTGCCAGTCCTGCAAATTAATGAATTGCGTACCGAATACTCAGGGCCTTCTTCCAGGGCGGAGTTCATTGAATTTAAAATGAAATCTGATGGAAATCTGGGGGCGCTCAGGGTATTTGTTGCGAGTAATAACAAGAATCCGCTCGTGTATGAATTTAAACCTGTAGAAGTAAAAGAAGGTGAATATGTTGTTCTTCATATGCGTACTTTGAGTGATTTGTGTAAGGACGAATACGGCGAGGATCTCGATGAATCGGGAGGAACTGATTCATGCCCTACAGCCCGTGATTTTTGGATACCGGGATCAACAAAGCTGCTTCGAAAAACAGACGCCGTCTATGTACTCGATCAGAATAACAATGTGCTGACTGCCATTATGCTTGTAGAAAAATTATCCCCGTTGTGGGAAAAGCCTCATTTTGCCAAGGCGGCTGAATTTTTATTCAGTCAGGGCGCATGGATGTCGGCGGAAGGCGGCATTCCCTCTCCGATAGATGCAGTGAACAGCACCGGTATAGGGAGCGCCCTTACCCGAAGCATCTCTAAAAATGAAGCGGTTGAAGATACCGGCTCTGCAGCGTCCTGGTACATTACGGCTACCGGTGGAGTTACTCCCGGCCTGCCCAACAATCCCAAGCGTTTGTGATGCGATGCCTTTATACTCATCTCTAATCCACCTTGAACCTGGAAACCTCTTTCAGTAATTGATCAATGTTTTCCCGGTTCTTCAGGCTTAACTCATTTACCGTATTTACCGCCGTGTTGATCTGCTCGGCGCCGGCGGCCATTTCATTCATGCCCGAAGTGATCTCCTGGGTTACCCTTTCCAAATTCCGGCTCTCGCGGATAATTTCCTGCGCCCCATCGTGCATTTCGTTTGTGCCGCTTTTTACCTGTCGGGTTATTTCATTTACATTGCCGACACCGTCCAGAACCTGCTTGCTTCCGTCTCCCTGTTCCTCCATTGCGGCACGGACATTGTCTTCCTGTTCGGCAACTATTTTAACACTCGATTCAATCGCCTCGAATTTATTAAGTACGTTTTCGGTCGAAGCCGTGATTTTGTCTATTGAGCTTTTTATCTTCTTTAACACTGTGCTGATTGTCTTGGACTGTTCGCTTGAATTTTCAGCTAACTTTCGGATTTCATCGGCGACAACGGCAAAACCTTTGCCCGCTTCTCCGGCGTGCGCGGCTTCTATAGCAGCATTCATGGAAAGAAGGTTGGTCTGGCTTGCAATGTTTTCCATAACCGAATTTATTTCCAACAGGCCTTCGGATTCTCGCGCTATTTCCTGAATGTCGCTTGCAACATCCTGTAGACCCGCACGTCCCACTTCTGATGTATCCCTAAGGCTGCTTACATTCTCGGAATTATTGACAAGCGTACCGGTAACTGACCGGATATTGGCGACCATCTGTTCAATGGCGGACGAAGCCTGGGATATATTATCTCCCTGGTTTTCAACATGACCGTTAAGTTTATTGATGTTTGTCATTAATTGTTCCATTGTCGCGTTTGTTTCGGTTACGCTGGCGCTCTGGTTCAGTACACGGCTTTTAATGCTTTGAATGTTCGCGTTAATTTCATTAATTGCCGCTGCGGTTTCGGTCATGTTGGAAGCCAGCTGGACGCCTATATTGGACAACATTCCCGCCTGGTTTTTTATGCTGATGACCAGGTTTTTTATCTTCTCCAGTGTCTGATTAAAATAATGGGCAAGGTGTGCGATTTCGTCGTTGCCTTTAGAATGAATTGTCTTGGTCAGATCCCCTTCTCCCTCGGAAATATCCTTTAGGGTATTCGTTACCGTAACAATGGGCTTTGTTGTGGCGCTTAAAGCGATAAAAACAATTACCGCGGTCGCCGCAATGGCTATGATCGCAAGAATTATGGTGAACCTGGTAATAGCGTTCACATCTTTTAGCATATAAGCTCTTGTGGTTCCTATAGTAATAGACCAGGTGGTATCGGAAGTTCCAATTTTGACAGGAACTGTGATTAATTCCAGATAGGTTTCAAGATTGGGATCGTATATACTGCCCATAAAAGGCGTTCCGTTATGAACCGCCTGGTTTACAGTTTGAAGATGTGCACCGTATTCAAAGTCGGTATTTACTAATGACTTGCCTATCCTGTCGGAAAGAAAATGAGACAAAATAAAACCATTGCTTGAGTATATTGCCATAATGGCGATTTCCTCATTCTCTCTTATGGTAGCCTCCAGAGTCGGCTGCATACCGTCGATAGCCATCATGAACCCAACCCCTCCAACGGTTTCATTTGTGCGGGGGTTAATTATAGGTACCATCATTCTGATTGTATAAACTTCAGTATTGTTGATTCTCCTGGCTTCCGGCTGATCTACCCTGTCTTTTTTTGAGTTAGGCCCGTTAAAATAAGCCATGGATTCCGTCACATCGCCCGTGACTCTGGCTTCGATCCGGCCGGATTCTCTGGTATAGGCAATAGCATACTGCCCGGTGGAAGTAGATCCCTCCCGGCCTATGAACTGGCTGTCCATATTATCAATGGCGTTTGGCTTCCATACGGTATAGACCTGAATCAGCGAATTGTCCAGTCTGATTGTTGAAAGCAATATATTATCAAAGTTATTACGCCTCATTTCCGGCGGGTTTGCCTCATAATCAGCCATTAAATTGGCTAAAGTACGCAATGTCTTTAGGTTAGCGTTTTCCAGGCCCTCCCAGTATGCAACTCTTTGTCCAGCCAGGTTCTGGAGTCCACTCAAACTCAGATTTCTGGCTATTCCGGAAGCCCTGTTCAGCAAAATTATGGAAATACCGGCTACCACAACCGCCATTATGGCGATTACCATTATACTCAGTTTGAATTTGATTTTCATTTAATACTCCATTTTTTTAACATTCTTGTTATTTTAATAATACTGGTGCGCGGGTACAAATATTCCCTGCTTTTATTATAGTGCGATTCTTCTTATGAAATATTAATGCGTAGAAAAATAATCATAGTTTTTATTAAAATACTACTATATTTGAACTATTCAACCTTAAATCTGGAAACTTCATTCAACAAGATATCGATTTTTTCACGGTTTCTGCCGCTTAAATCATTTACCGTATTTACCGCCGTGTTTATCTGCTCCGCGCCGGCGGCCATCTCGTTCATGCCAGAAGTGATCTCCTGGGTTACCTTTTCCAAATTCTCGCTCTCGCGGATAACTTCTTTAGCGCCATTATGCATTTCTATGGTGCCGCTTTTTACCTGACGGGTTATTTCATTAACATTACCAACTCCGTCGAGTATCTGCTTGCTTCCAATACCCTGTTCTTCCATGGAGGCGCGTATATTATCTTCCTGTTCAGCAACAGTTTTAACACCGGAGTCTATGGCCTCGAATTTATTCAGCACGTTTTCGGTCGAAGCCGTGATCTTGTCGATGGAGCCTTTTATCTTCTTTAACACTGTGCCGATTGTCTTGGATTGTTCGCTGGAATTTTCTGCCAGCTTGCGAATTTCGTCGGCGACAACGGCAAACCCCTTACCTGACTCACCGGCGTGGGCAGCTTCTATGGCTGCATTCATTGAAAGCAGGTTGGTTTGGCTTGCTATATTCTCCATTACAGCATTTATTTCCAAAAGCCCCTCGGACTCTCTGGCGATTTCCTGAATATCGCTGACAACGGTAGAAAGGCCGGAGCGGCCAACTTCCGAAGAATCCTTAAGTGTTTTAACGTTTTCGGAATTATTAACTAGCGTTCCCGTAACAGAACGGATATTTGCCACCATTTCTTCTATGGCGGAAGATGCCTGGGTTATATTATCGCTCTGGTTGTCAACATGTCCGTTAAGATTGTTGATATTTGCCATCAACTGTTCCATTGTTGCATGGGTTTCCGTAACACCGGCGCTCTGGCTCAAAATGCGCCCCTTTATACCCTGAATATTGGCGGTGATCTCGTTCACTGCAGCCGCTGTTTCATTCATATTGGCGGCAAGGTCATTTCCAATGTCAGACAGGCTGATTGTTTCCTTTTTGATATTTACGATCAGGTCTTTTATTTTTTCAATGGTCTTGTTGAAGTAATGTGCAAGGCTTCCAATTTCATCTTTGGAATTTATATTTATGAAACTGGTCAAATCCCCTTCGCCTTCGGAAATATCTTTTAGGGTATCTGTTACTTTGGCTATGGGTTTTGTAACCCTGCCAAGAACAACATATACTATTATCAGAGTGATAAGTATTATAAAAGTAACAGCGGCTACAATTGATCTGGACATTTTATTTACATCGGCCATGATGTATGATTCTGATATACAGACCATTATTGTCCATGTCTTATCCGAATCGCCAATGGTAAAAGGACGCAGGATAATTTCCAAAGTATCGCCCAGGGCATCCGAATACTTCCTTGTCCTGAAATTTTCTCCGTTCAACACAGCCTGATTGGCTGCTTCCATATCGCTACCGTATACCGTGTCGACTTCGGTGAGCATCTTGCCGGTCCGGCCAGGTATGGAGTGTCCCAGTATAAGGCCGCTTGAGGCATAAATAACCAATGCGTTGATTTCATCGAAATTCCGAATGGTCTGCTCCACCACGGGCTGTATCCTGTCAATAGACATTAGAAGCCCAACGCCGCCTATGGTTTCATTTGTACGGGGGCAGATGATGGGCGACATCATCCTTATTAAAAAAGTATCATTGCCCCATACATTTCTGTAAAATGGGTCTTCCACCCTATCCCTCTTCGAATTCGGGCCGTTAAAATATTCCATGGAGGCATTTACATCGAGGGAGGTCCTGTATTCTATTATGTGGTTCTCTCTTGTGTAGGTTATGGCGTACTGGCCGGTTGGGGTAGAACCTGTACGGCCTATGTATTGCTCGTCCATGCCGTCAACTGCATTGGGCTTCCAGATCGTATAGAGATTCAACAAATTTTCTTCTGCGCTGAAGGTGCCTTCCAAAAGAGTGTCAAATATATCCCTTCTGTTTTCTGCTGGGATACTTTCGTAAAAACTCATGGCACTGGCCAGGGTATGCAACATCCGGATATGGCTGTCTTCCTGGCCTTTCCAGTAATCTGCCCTTGCCTGGGTCAGGTATTCAAGGCCCCTGATACTTAGATCATTGCTTATCCGGGAAGCCTGCACTACCCCCGAAATAACAGTCAGGATAAGAGAGCTTGCCACAATTGCACCCATCACTATGCTTAGTTTGAATTTAATTTTCATTTTTCACCCCTTTATCATCTATTCGTAAATGTTATAGATAACTTCCATTATGTTCAAGTGAACTAATTGCCACCTGCATATCACCTGAAACTAAATGCGACTGAAAAGGGTGTAGTTTGCGATTTTTTTTCTCGTATTTTGGGTATTTCATTCGAAACATTTAGAGCGATCATTATAACAGAATAATTATTTTGTTAATTAAACCATAACAGTGAAAGAGGAATAGGTATGATGAAAAAGGAAAAAAAACAGGACGAGGCATCAGGAAAGCACAAAAGAATCATTTTTATTCTTGCAATGTTTTTAATCCTCGCAAGTGTCTTGCATGCCCAAACGGCATTTCCTGACGGAGAATATTGGTCTTTGGATGCGGGAGCCGGAATGAGCGATATTCTTGTGGAAGGGACATCTTTCCAGGCTGTTCTGGACCCCAAACTTTGGCTATCTCCGCCGCTCATGGTCGGGAGCAAATTTGGAGTAAACTTCAGTACGGACGAAATAATTGCTTTCGAAGGGCAGGTATACCTCCGTTGGAATTTTTTGCGCCTTGGCAAAAATGAGAGAAAAACTAATATTTTTGTTCAGGGAGGTATGGGCTTACTGGCGGCGTATAGGGGTGATGATAACCCGTTCAGTGATGCAAAAAAAACGCGGGGGTCTTTGTTGTTTGATGCGGCGGCCGGTGTTACCATACCATTAACTTCCAGGTGGCATATTGAGCCTTCGATCCGTGGTGGTTATCCGCATATCTTCGGTGCTGCCGTTACTTTAGGATACAAATTTCCGTTACCGCGCCGGACAGTTTATGTTGAACTATCACCAGAAACAGAATATGTCGAAGTAATAAGATGGCTTCCCCCTAACGAAATAATCAAGCGGGTAATGATAACCGCCGTTGAATATGTTTTGTTTGGACCTGACATTGGAAAATACAATATAGGTGTTGATCATGATGCCGAGGCTCTTAACGAACTGGTTCTTAACAATGTAGCGCAGACCTTAAAAGATAATTCCGATTTCAGGGTAAGAATCGAAGGCCATGCCAATCCTGTTACAGACAACCCAGACGAGGCCGACGAGCTTATGATGCTGAGTTCAACGCGCGCGAATGAGGTTGCCGATCAGTTAAGGGCAAGAGGCGTAGACGAAGAGCAAATGGTTGTTATCGCATTCGGTGGTACTAGGACAGTTACAAGTGAACACGATATATGGAACAGGAACCGCCGTGTCGAATTAACGATTATTCAGGTTGATATTAATTAAAAATGTGAGCAGTAAAAACAGGCAGTTACAGACTGCTTAGTAATAATTGAATGGGAGTTAAAAATGAAAAAAAACATTTCAAAAAAGTCAAGGTTTATCGTCATGATGGCGGTAATGGTATTCCTGGTTGTTTCTTGCAGTGATACAATAGGGCTTGGGCAAATCGTTTCTGGTGAAAGAGTGGAAGAAGAGCAAAAGGAGAAATCCGAAAAGGCCTCCGATCCTATGGAAGACAGCGGTATGGTAACAGAATAATAATACCATAATGGGTATTATATTACTAATGTCTGCACGACAGCCGGCGCATAAGTGCCGGCTGTTTTTTTTATAACACTACAGCCAGGGATTAATCAGGATCAGCCCTTCCAACTTTTCAAAGTCTTTTGTATTTCGGGTAACAATAGCAAGGCGGCGGGCAAGGGCGGTTGCGGCAATAAGGGAATCAACAACCGCCAGTGTCTTTGCTTCCTGCGCCCGGAGCCTTCCCCATTCAGCCATAATATCCAGGTCGATGGGAATAATACGTTTACTGAAACGTTCAGGCAATTTTTGGGTAAGCCAGATGAGCAGATCTGTTTTTTTCGCTCCTGCCGGTAATTTTTCTATTCCATAGCCAATTTCCCCGATAGACAGGACGCTGATAAAAATATCTTCTTCAGCTAAAGAGTTGACGAAGGCTTTTACTTTTGCATCAGCCCCCGGCTTGCGTATTTCCGAAAGTACATTGGTATCCAAAAGGTACTTCACAAGCCAGTTTTCCGCATTTTTTCAGATTGCCGTTCGGGCAATTCCAGCTTTACCGATGCCAGGGGGGACTGCTGCATAAAACTGACCAGACTATCTTTGGGGGAACTAAGCTTTTTGTAGTCTTCGATTGAAAGAATAACCGCACTTTCCTTTCCGTGGATGGTAATGATCTGCGGCTCCTGGCTTGCTGAACGAACAACTGCGCTGAACATGGCTTTTGCCTCCTGTAATTGCCAAAAAGGCCCTTCTTTTATTGTATACATGAATTCCTCTAAGATAAATATAACCAGTCAGACTAGTTTTGTCAAGTCTTTTGTATGATGTTTTTAATTGCTCTTTTCCATTATTATCTACTACTGGAATTCCCAGGCCAGTACAGGATAGCCGCGGCTCGTAATACCGGTGAAGGTCCAGGGTTTTTCGACGCCGCTGTTAAAACCCGGTCCTGCACTGGCGCTTGTCCAGAAATTCTGATCGTAGAAGCTGCTGTTTGAAATATCTTCGCCATTTTTGTCATTGGCGCTTCCGGTAGCTGTTGTTCCCGAAGGGTTGAAGGAACCGTAAACTTCTTCTTCCAGCACCATGGAATCGGATGCAAAATTGTTCTCCAAACCGGCGGAGGATGTCTCATCGTTGCCGCATATCCGTCCCGCAGCGGGGTAAATACTATTATCGCCTTTTACCGTAACAGTTTTACCCAGAGCAACACAGTTTCTTATCAAACCACTTGAAATCAAACCACTTGAAAGATTGCCTGCAAAGCCCCCGGCATATACGTTTGTTCTTGTGGAGGCTGCGCCCTGAGAGGAAACCAAACCGGTGGAAAAGCAACGTTCCAGGTAATAATTATTATTTCTCAACTCTATATTGCCGGCAAATCCTCCGGCATAAATTTCGTTAGGATCACCAGTACCTAAAGTATCACTTTTATCATTCAAAGACACATTACCTGTAGCATAACAATTTTCTATTGAAAGAAACCCCTCCATTCTTCCTACAAAACCTCCGATGTGGAGAATGTTAATCGTGTCATGGATAGCTATGTCTACACTAGCTGTAACTGAACCGGTGCTATAAGAATTCATTAAAAAAGGAGTAGGAGTGTCAAGACTTTCAACGGTTTCCTGAAAATATCCAATAAATCCGCCGGCGCTAAGATCAATTGGCCCTCCCTTTTCATTTTTTATGTTAATTTCAACCGGAGAATGGCTAAAGCAACCTTTTATTAAATCCCGTGATAACCCGATAAAACCTCCCACACGAATATATGATTTTGCTTCTGTGTCTACATCAAATATTACTTCAATAAGCCTGGCCATACTTTTGCAGTTTCTATATTCCGCGCCCATAATGATTTGTGAGGCAAAACCGCCTATACTCTGATCTGTCATGACTGTTCCATTATGCTCTCTCTTAAATCTAATGGAACCATCGCTGTACTCACAATCTTCAAATACAATCTTATTATTTCTATTGTTAAAAGGCGCGCCGCATACTCCTCCAAGACCAATATAGCCTGTGCTTTTGATCATTATATTCAAATCACCGTTAACTGTTATTTTTTCTATCATTAGAGGTTTTGTATTATTTCCGCCGCCAAATTGGTTTTCTTCTAATCTCTCCTGATAAATACCTGACCAAATTTGCCCTGCTGCTCCTACTGCCCCGCCAATCCATGTAAAGCCGGAAACAGTATGATCCTCGGAAATGTCAATTGTTCCTGTAAAATCAGAGTTCAATAAAGACCCTTCCTTCATTCTTCCAATAATTCCGCCGCAGAGATAGGCCAGGCGGTTATCTGTACTGTTATTACTGGCCCACATTCTGACTGTTGCGGAAACTTGTGCATTCTGAATGGTTCCAAAGCCCTGGGTTTCTCCAACAAGACCCCCAATGAAAATGAAACCGGTGATGCTGCTAGTATCATTATTTATTGCCTCAACAATTCCGGCAACAGTTACTTTATTTATCATCAAATCATCTTCTATTACCGAGCCGTCACTGGCAATAAAACCTGCAATGCCGCCGGCACGGATAAAACCGTTTCCGATTCCTTTTGCATACAATTCAATATCTGTTAAGCAGTTTTCAATTTGAGAGGTGGATTCCATGTACCCGATCATTGATCCGGCATAAATATCATTAGGTGAAGTGATTCTCAATTTTCCTGCCCCTGTTACGATGACATTGTTGATTTTGGTATTCCCGCCTATCCAGCCTACAAGGCCGCCGATATGGGTTGCGTTTGTTCCTGTACTGGTATTTGCAGCGTACTTCACTGTTAGATCACGAATTTCAGCATAACTTACAGAACCGAAAAGACCGTAATGGTTTCCGGCATGGCTTGTGCTGAAGCTTTTAATAGTAACTGTATGCCCGTTACCGTAAAAATTCTTGCCGGAGAAATCAACAGGCTGCCAGTTGTCCAGCGTTATGTTACCGGTCAATACAATATTGGTTATCGCAACATCATTAAACAACTCCCTTATTTGCTCATTGTTCATTGTTAATTGTTCATTGATCATCACTGTATTGCTGTCTGCTCCCAAACCGCTTCCCTGCGTTACCATGCCCGGTATGTTGTACACCCACACCGGCCCCACAGGATCTGAATCCCCCGAAATGTTTTTGCTTGTTATGCTTATCTCATAGCCGTATACGCCGCTTACCGCTATGCCCTCCCGTACGTTACTGTCGTTTATTGCCGCGGTATCAAATTCATGGGCAAAGAAGCCATAATTTATCCTTCGCGTAACTTCATTTTCCAGCGCTTCTCCCGCAGCGCTGACCCTGTGCGTGCGTATTACCAGTTCCGCCGACTGGTAAACTCCGGTCTGCCCCCAGCTTATTTTTATGGTGCCATCACCGGTATATTCCGCTTTTATATCTTTTACCGAGTATTTTTCCGCGCTGCTGTACATAACCCGTAAACCGGTATCTATCCACGAGGGCGAAACATTGCCAAGAGAGTCTTCAAATTTCACCAAAACACGGTATCTGCCCTGAGCGGTCAGGCCGCTTATATTTTTGCTCTCGTCTGCCGGGTTCCAGGTTTTGTTCAAGGCAGATCCGCTGACCACATTGAGCTTGCCGCTATTTATTTTTTCTGCATCCCGGTCTTCGCCAATTTGCGTATGCCAATACAGGGCATCAGGCTCGTCCATTGTCCAGGGCAGGTTAAAAGCGCGACTAACCGGTATGCCGCCCTGGAACCCGTTATCGTTTATCCCGGCAAGGCCCTCCAGGGTCAGCTCGAAAACAGCGCCCGGCCCGTAGACATATATATCGCCATGCATCGACGAAGGCTCGCTGAGGCCTGGCCGCAAATCCGGCACTTCAGGGGCGGCGTTGTCTATTACTGCCATGATGAAACGCCCTTCGCTTACGGCTTCCCGCAGCGGCATTTCTTCGACAAGCGGCACGCCGTTGCTGTCACACCAGGGCAGCACTGCAAGCTGGATTATCCCCGATGCGCTGCTTTTTAGCGTGTGGGTAATAGTAAAAACATTGTTTTCCAGCGAGACGGTATCCGGCTCATTCGCGCCTGAATAGCTGTACACCGCTTCTTCATAGCCATCAGCGCTAAAGCCCCACAGGTTATAGACCATCTGCTCTACCACCCGGAACCTGTTGGGGAACAGGTCAGGCGCATCCGGCGGGGCCTCGACGCTGAATCTGATAAACACGGTGTTTTTGTCCGGCTGTCTGAAACGCCGGTCTATATCCGGCCTTGAGAATTCGGTATTGCCGAAATAGCCCTCAAAAACACTATGGGCTGCCCGTGCTTCAATGTTCTGTGCGCGGTATGTCTTTTTGGCTTCGGTCATGTCGGTCTGGTAGCTGATCAGGGCCGGCGTGGTCATGGCAACGCCGCTTTCGTTCTCTATGCCCGGCCCCACGGTGATAATAATGGCAAGCAGGGCAATTTCATGGGCGTTTGTTTTGGGTATGAGGTTCACCCGGTTATTCAGATGGGGTTTGCCAGGATCGGGCGCAGGGGGGAATTCAAGGTCGAAATAACCACGCAGATCCCCGTCCTCGCCGTTTCTGTTGAATGGCTGGCCGCGCTCATTTCCGCTTGCCCTAATGCCTGCAATGGTGATAGTCGGGTCTTCCCCTGCCAGCCGCACGGTCCCAGTGTCAACCGGCATGGTAAACCAAATATTGACCCGCTGATCGTAGGGGAAGGGGGCAAGGATCGGGTTAAGCGGCGGGTTTGTCCGCTGGTCAAGGGCGGGGCGGTTGTTGCACCAGGGGACAAGGGTTACCGGCACTTCCGTAAAAATCGTTACTACTGCGATTTTTGCCCCGCTTACCCCTTCGCTGAATGTTATATTTACATCGCTGCCGTTGAGCGCGGAAGCTTCGATATCAACAGCGGTTCTTGTTTTATCGAGGCCGTTATATTCTGCGGTGGGAAAGGCCAGCCATTTTTCAAACCCGTAGCCGGGCATTGGAGTAAACTCGACATTAAATTCGTAGCCCTTGCGTGTATTGTCCCGGTTCAAGTCCCCCTGTTGGGGGCTTGCTCCCCATTCGACCGGATAATCGACACGCACAGTCAGCCTTGCCGCATTTGCCCACGCTATTTCATCGTCTATTTTCTGCAGTAAATAGTCCTCTTTGGTACCGTTGAATAAATCACAGGAAGACAAAGTAAAAGTTATAAGATATAAGAGAAAAGAGTAAAGCAAGAGAGCTTTAACTGCTGCCATCCTATTTTTAATTTTTATTTTTTCTCTTTTCATTTACACAAGAATAACATGGGTAAAAAAGCGGCTGTATCGTCCGAATGGACGATATTTTTTAAGAAATGCAGATTTAAGAGCTAAAAACCGTCAGTCAGCGTATAATGTGTACTTCGTCCGCCGCCCTGAACTTGCAGGAAGCCCCTGTCAACAAGGTCTTTGAGGAGCCGTGCGGAAGTATCCTGTGAAACCTTGAAAATTTTCGCCGCTTTACCGGAAGTCAGATTGCCCTCGAAGCCGTCAAACAGGCGGTTTATAATATCCCTCTGAATTGTATTTGTAATTTCTAAGGCATTTTTCTGCCAGAAATCCGCCTTTTTCAGTACATTACCTGTAGTTTTATCGCTTGCTTTTATACTTTTGCCAAGGCAGCCAAAAAACCACTGTAACCATGGAGTAATATCCAGGCTGCCGGTTGTTACCTGTTCCAGAACGCGGTAATACTCCTTCTTTTCCTTTTGAATTTGCGCCGACATGGAATAAAAACGAAGATGAGTATTTTCACAGCGGGCAAGAAGCATCTCTGTGATTATACGTGTTATGCGCCCATTGCCGTCATCGAATGGGTGGATAATGACAAACCAAAGATGAGCGATTGCGGCTTTTAAAAGAGGGTTTTCACTGCCGTCTTTGTTAAGCCATTTAAGGAAATCCGTCATTTGTGCAGGCACTTTTTCCGACGGAGGCGCCTGATAATGTACAATGTCGTGTCCTCCTTTGATTGACACGACCTGCATTTCTCCGTCACGGAATTTACCGGTGCGAATCCGGTTCATACCACTGTATCCTGTCGGAAATAACGACGCATGCCACCCAAACAAACGAGCTTTTGTCAGGGGCTGTTTGAAATTCCTTACAGCGTCCATCATTGTTTCCACCATTCCATCTATATGATGGGTTGAAGCGGTTTCTTTTGTCAGATTGATATCTAGATGCCTGGCAAGCGACGAACGCACCTGCTCGGAATTGAGTATTTCACCCTCAATTTCACTTGATTTCGTTATTTCCTCGGTAAGGGCGTTCATCATCGATTCCTGCTGCAAACCAAATCCGAGTTGCAGCATTTTGCCCAGGAGCTTGCCCTGTAATACAGCTATATGTGTCAATAAACCGAGGATTTTTTCCTTTTCCCAGGTAAAACGGGGGTATTTTTTATTGTGCCAGATATACTTTCTCATTTAAACCTCCGCATAAATTGCGGAGATTATACCTCATAATCTCCGCAATTTATGCGGAGATTATGCCACTTATTCTCCGCAGGGTCAAGTGGGCACCTTTCCTCATTTCAGTTTCTCCGCCAGCTTTGCCCGCCGGTCAATGTCCAGTTTTTGAAAAATCGTGCGCAAGTGTGTGCGCACGGTGCTTTCGGAGACAAAGAGCTTCGACGCTATTTCATTGTTGTGCAAGCCTTGAGTGGCAAGCAATGCGACCTCGTGTTCACGCTCTGTAAGGCCGGCGGGCAAATCCCGGGCAAGGGTGTTTTTATGCAGTGTATCCAGGCCGGAAACAAATTGTGTTTTATATTCGTTAAAATAAGGCAGATATTCAGAAAACTTTTTTTCAATCATCCCTTCAATCAACTCAGGGAAAAACTGTGAGAAAACGGCAAAATAACTGAAAAATCCATCGGGCAGTGCTACCTTAGCCGCGTGTTCAAACAAGGCGGCCGCTTTCTCTCTTTTACCCGCATGAGCATAACCAAGACCAAGATGAAAAGAAAGAATGAAATCATTCCATGCGGATTTTTTCCAGTACTCCTTTGGTACAGCCTCATAAGCGCCGATAAACCTTGTGATCTCACTCTGATCCAGCAAGTACAGGCTGTGTACATGCCATGCATTAATAGCCATGGAATCAAGCATTTGTCTGCCTGATAGATCATAGTTTTTTATCCAATCGGCGATATGATCGAATACACGAAGCTCCGCAAGGAGCGTACTGCGGACTATCTCTGTTATTGTTCTGATAAGTGAGATATTCTCCTTTGCATTAGCGGCTGCCCGTTCCAGTGAATCTACTGCGTATTGCCAGCCCTTTGTATCAAGTTTTAGCATTGCTACATGAGCCAGCGTCATAGCGGCGCCTAACTGGATAATGCTCTGCCGCTTGTTCTCTGCTGCATACATCGCCTTATGGGCTTGTATCTCAGTTTTTTCTATATCGCTGCGTAAGATGGCAAGCTCTGTGCGGAACAGAGCATCCGCTCCATTGCCATGGCCATTCGTCAACGGGGAATAAATGTCAATAAATGCCTCAAGCAGATCAGCTTCTCTGTCGGCTTCTCCCGCTGTTTTGTGGAATTGCGACATCTGAAAGAAGTCGCCGAAAGCCCAGGGCGCCTCGGGCAGGATCACCTGCGAGCATGTTTCGCCAAACAGCGGCGCCGCCTTTTTCACAGCCGAAAGCATCTTGTCTAAATGGGGATAATAAAGATATGCGGATAACAGCAGCCACTCGGCACGTAATAGCCCTGTTTCGTCTAGCTGACCGTCAATCTCTTTCATTATATCGCCAAACTCTTTTTCCTTACCCGATGACTTAACCGCCCATGCCGTGCGCAGCATGGAAAGAGGATATTTGCGTCTGGTTTCGATGGGAATGTTATGCGTTATGTCCAGAGCGATGTCAAAAAATGTCTTGTTGCCTATTTCCTCATAAATGAGGTGGGAAAAATCCAGGGAAAGAAGACGTTCGTAATCCTTTGCCTGGCTGTAAAAGCTGACCGCTTCCGCTGTTCTGCCTTCGCTGCGGCAAAGGTCTCCTGCACACAGCAGGAGATCACGCTCAAAGGCCATACCTCGTTCGTTGCGCTTTTTTAGTATTAATTCATGGAAAATGCTGTGCGGTTCATAACGTCGCTCGGCTGCATCATAGCGGATAAAGGGACCTGATAAACAGGTGAGGGCATACTCGGGCAGAACATCGCAGCTTAATAAAGTGCAGATCTGTCTGGCCGTTACAGTTTCAAAGGGCGATATAATCAGAAAAAAATCCTGCTGCTTTTCCGTCAGCTTATCCCAGATCAGGCGTTCCATCAGGTCGAGGACTGCCGTGTCGGAAAAAGCTCCCGTTTCCTGAAAAATGCCTAGCTGCAGGTATACGGCTATTGCCCAGCCGTTGGTAAAATCAAAAACTTTCTGCGCCTGCACAGCACCAATTTCCACACCGGCCTTGCTGTAGTAATGCTGAATATCAGCGGCTTTGAGCTGAAGATCTAAAGCTGTTATATGCAGGAACCGGCGGCCAGCAGTTGCCGATGCAATTGACGAAGTAAAATCGCGTCCCAGCATCTGGGTGATAATGACAATATGTAGTGCCTTGCCGCCGTGCTCTAAGAGAGCGTCAAAAAACGCCGGCTGAAGGGTATTGCAAAAAAACTGAAAGTTGTCGATAACAAGCCAGGTTTCATAATTGCATTCAATGGACCGGAGTATTTCGCAGGTTTCCCCTATGGTGAAAGCGTTCGGAATTCCAATTTTCAAAAGGCGTTCCCCTGCGTTTCTGTCGATCTTCTCTATTTCAGCGCAAAACCTCCGGTAAAGGGCGGTGGGCGCCTCATCTACGGCGGTAAGCCAGTAAATGTTCAGGCTTTGCGGAAAGTTTTTTTCCAGGTATTCCCTAACAGCGGTGGTCTTGCCATAACCGGAGGGCGCTTCGACAAGAGCTGTCGGTGAAGCTGCGAGCAGATTCAGTTTCTGTTTAAGACGATCCGAATAATAGGGCAGGGCGGTACCATGCGTCATTTTTTAATGATAGCATACACCGCCCTGCCAGGGAATTGGATTATCTTTGCATCCATAGGTAAATTTCCCTGTTGGTGCACCCTTTATTTAAATCGGGGTCAGAGCCATACCAGCTTCCATCGGGATCATCATCATTATACAATGCCATCTCCACCCGATTCCAGCCAGCCTCGCTTATAACGCTCATATCATCGGTCTTCAATTGCACGAACAGGTTTCTTATCGGTACTCCCTGGCCGCTGTCTCTTGTCTCGTTAAGCCATATATAATTACCGCCTGCGCCCTTGTTCAAATCGGGGCTATTGGCAATTCTATTGTATCCGAATCCATTACCATAATCTCTTTCCAAGTCATGATTAAACGAATCGAGAATATTTTTCCCGTATGTAAGCGCTAAGCCCCGTATGGCTTCTTTGGCATTAATCGTTGTGGTATACCCCATATAGATGTAGTCCCCTCCGACACCTGTATTCAGATCTTTTTCAATAATAACCATACTCTCCGAACTTTGTGCACGTAAATTTGAGAGGGCATTGGTTTTATTGCTGCTGTAACCAAAATAAATATTTTTAACATAATTGACCGCCTCGGTAATGGTATACGACTCGGTCATTATCAGACTGTCGGTCATACCGGATTTTACGGCAATGGCCCTTATAGTAGTGTTCTCGGATATGGTAATGTCATACCCGTCAAAGTATCTTGTGCTGTCTTCTGTGGGGTTATTACCGTTAAGGGTGTAGAAAATTACCGCTCCCGGTTCTGCGCAGGAAAGCTTTACATACTGCGTTCCGATGTAGATCCCAGACGTAAGCGTTGCAGAGGGAGTAGCAACCAAGGGAAGCTGTGGAATCATTTCTTCTTCGAACTCGTCCAGCGGATCCGGCAGGGCGGCAAGATCCAAATTGGGGAATTGAAACAAATCGCCCGGCGCCGTTTTTCCGAAACTTCCACCAAGATTCGGTTCATAGTCAATTCCCCAGGCATATGATGCAGGGCGCGCGCATACAGCAATATAGTTATCTTCAACTTCGGTTTTTCCGCTATCCGTTATAAGCACATAGTAGACATCGGTTGTACAGAATAAGGAGTAGCGGTATTTTCCGGCAGGCTGATTATTATTGCCTATGGTTACCTCTATAGAATCAGTAGTGCTATTTCCTTTTGATACTGCTGTTTCATAAGTATTAGTCATAGAGCGGCCATTCATCTCTTCCCTGCTATATTGCCCTGAAACCTCGGCTGATATTTTTGCTGAAAATACCTTCCCCTTAATACCTAACTCGGTTCCTACCTTCCATCCATGGGTATCATTGCTGGTAAAACTGTACTGGGTAGCTCTTTCAACACCTTCGGTGATGGTGTATTCGTTGGTAACCTCGCTGGAATAGCCTATGGTTACCGGCGTAACCCCGTCCCAAATTACCGCCTGCCGGTAAGCAACAGGCACTCTATCAATATGGCCAAGCAAATAGACATAGTAATAGAGATCGCTGTCTGTATCATGGGCGGAGTATATAAGCGTGTAACCGCCTCCAGAGGCAGTACCTGCGCCCCGGTACTGCACGGTACTATACCGTAAGGTTTCCGTTATCGTGCCGCTTCCCGATCCTGCAGGGTTTTCACAGCCGGTGAAAATAAACAAAAGAACTGCGGCCGCAAGTATGGCCGCCATTCCCATTGATTTCTCTTTTGTTTTCATAAAATTCTCTCCTTATCTAAGAAATATTTATCTTAAAAGAGAGGATTTTCACATCGTCCGATTGGACGATTTTTATAAATTCCTTATCGTACAAAGTAAAAGCCAAGGTGTAAAAATTCTGTCTTTGGCGGCCTTGTTGGTTTTTCTTTTTTTTAATATATTGATGTTGTAAGTCATCTAATGCTGCTGCGAACATATCCAAAGGAGGAACAAAGATGCCAAAGCTATTGTATCAGGGACATGCAAGTTTCCGGTTGACTTCCAACGCCGGAACCGTGGTTTTTCTCGACCCATACGCCGGCAAAGGCTATGATTTGCCGGCCGATATTATCCTGGTTTCCCACCAGCATGAAGACCACAATCAGATAAACCTTATCACCCAAAAACCGGGCTGTACTGTGATAACCAATGTTGAGGCACTCGCAAACGGAAAACACAACACCTTCACGCTGAAAGGGCTCGAAATAGAAGCGGTGGAAGCCAATAACAAAAATCACCCGCCGGATCAATGTGTAGGGTTCATTATTACTATTGACGGGCTAAAGCTGTATTTCAGCACGGATACCAATAAGACGGCGCAGATGGCAAGTTTCGCCGCGAAAAAGCTGGATTACGCTTTCTTGTGCTGCGACGGTTTCTACAACATGGGTCTGGCGGAAGCCGCCGAGTGCGCAAAGCTCATCGGCGCAAGGCACAATGTACCGGTTCATCTTAAACCCGGAGAGTTGTTCGACAGATCCCTGGCGGAGCAGTTCGAGGGGCCCAACCGTCTGATAATCGAGGCCGGAGAAGAAGCAGAGTTAAATTGAAAAAATAACGAATATCCAGGTTCGTTATATCAGCTTTTTTATCTTTTCCAGCAGTTCAGCCTTTCCGGTCGTCTTATTGCCAAAATCGACCGCTCCCATCAACAGTGCGCTGCTCCTGTTTTTTGACTCCTGTGAAGAACCAAAAATTGCGGTGGGGACATTATGCAGTTTGCTTATGGATGTTATCCTTTCAAATGTTTCCGCTCCGTCTGTATCAAACACTGTTAAATCCAGCAAAATCAAATTGGGAACAAGGCCGCTGTAAAAAAGAATCAGGGTATCTTTACCAGATTTGGCTGTAGTAACTTCATAATCTTTATCCAGCATATCCTTGATCGCTGCAAGATAATTTGTATCATCATCAACTACAAGAATGGTTTTCTTTTCTTTACCGGTAGAAACCTTGAATTTTTCCGTTTCATGTTTTAGATCCGTAAAATTCTTGTTATTTTCCGTACTCATTTCGTCTACATTGTTTACGGCGATCTGTATTTCGTTCATCGCACCGCTTACTATCTCGTTCATGCCGGTTACAACCTGGTTGCTGATGCTGATGAATTCATGGGTTTCCGTGATAAGTATGTCTCCCGATTCCGACATGTCTTCGGAGCCTTTTTTTACTGATACTGTTATGTCTTTAAGGCGGCCGATGGATTCCAGTATTTGCCTTCCTCCGGCTTCTTGTTCTTCCATGGCGTTCCGGATATTTAGTTCCTGCTCCGAGACGGTTTTAACTCCTGTGTCTATGGCTTCGAAACGGGCAAGTACATCGTTGGAAGATTTTGTAATACTGTCTATCGACGCCTTTATTTTTTTCAGCATCGTCGCGGTGGTTTTGGATTGCTCCCCCGATGATTCTGCGAGCTTGCGTATTTCATTGGCCACTACGGCAAAACCCCTTCCGGCATCTCCGGCATGGGCCGCTTCGATTGCCGCATTCATTGAAAGCAGGTTGGTCTGGCTTGCGATGTTATTCATTACCGAGTTGATTTCCAAAAGTCCCTCGGAGTCCCGTGCAATTTCCAGTATTTTTTCAGCGACGGTCTGGAGCCCGTTTTTTCCATTTTCAGATGCTTCTGTCAAGGCGTCAACATTTTTAATATTTTCAACCAATGTTCTGGTAACGGATTGAATATTAGCCGTCATTTCCTCAATAGATGAAGATGATGTATTTACACTATCAGCCTGATCATCTACCAATTTGCCGAGCTTATCAATATTCGCTTTTATTTCATCAACGGTTTTATTGGCTTTTACGGCTCCTGTTTCCTGCTTGTTTTCCAGGTCCCGCATATTTTTAAAATTACTCGAAATCCGCCCAACCGCCTTTGAAGTTTTTTCCATATTGGAAGAAAGCTCAAAGCTGGTATTTGTAAGGGCATTTACCTTGTATTTTATTACCCCAACAAGATTTCTGATTTTTTCAATGGTCATGTTGAAGTAATGCGCCATGTCGCCTATTTCGTCTTTGGTATTGATTGAAATGGTATGAGTTAGATCCCCTTCGCCCTGTGCGATATTTTCCAAAACCGCCGCTACATTGATTATGGGCTTTGCAATACTTCTACCGATAAATATCGCGATGATAATACCGGCGATTAGGCAGAGCACTCCAATTAGAATTATAATATTGCGGGTATCGGTAATATTTTTTTGAAATTCACTCCTTCTAATAGACATAAACAATGTCCAGTTATGACCCGGAATTTTACTGAAACTGGCGATCATGCTTTCACCGTCGTGTTCATAGGAAACGATGCCGGATTCTTCTTTCAGGGCACCGGCGAGCATATCGCCAAGAGATTTCATGGAGGGATCACTTTGCGCCTGTTGTATCGGGTTGACCGTATCGGATACCAGTTGCTGGTTGGGATGGGACATATAGGTGCCTTCCTGATTGACAATGAACGCAATATTGCCGGCTTTGTTTTTATTTATTTCATCCAGTGTCTGGCCGATAAAATCCGAATTCTTGCGGGCTATTAGCACTCCAATTACGGGTGCGCCCGGCTCATCATTTCTGAAAACAGGCGCTGCGAGCATTACAACCGGCTGGCCTGTTACCCTGCTGTAGAGTACATCAGAAACCACGCTTTTTCCCGTGAACGCCTGAATGATATAATCGCGGTCTCCAAGCTGGGCTGTGGTATCATCTGTTACATAGCGGGTCGTGCCATCTGGAAATACCAGGCCAAGTTCTAGTACACCGATACGGGATACGTCGGGCGAAAGGTTCGTGCGGACAACACCTTCCCAGTCCATAGTTCGGGTTCTGGCACGATTGGCAATTTCCCAAAGCTGGATCAATTGCGCGTCAAATCTGCTTTCCAAAAACTTTACAGTTGCCGCAACCTCGCTGGAAAGCTCGTTAAAAGTAGAAGCCTCCATTTTTTTTGAAACAATATTATCTACCGCGATTGTAATGCTGACCGCCGTAAGTAGTACAACTATTCCTATAAGTAAAGGTATTTTTACAACTAATTTCATATCACCTCCGATAGTAAAAGCATGATTATCTTATGATAATTTGTATTCTGTATCATTGTCAACGCACAAAAGGTTTCGAAATAGCCGCTTTTACCGCCTGGGCAAAAAAAAACGACACAGCGTTAACCGTGTCGCAATTTGGGGAGTGGAGGATTCGGGGTTTCAGTCCTATATCGCCTGGGCAAAAAAAAACGACACAGTGTTAACCGTGTCGCAATTTGGGGAGTGGAGGATTCGAACCTTCGAAGGCTGAGCCAACAGATTTACAGTCTGCCCCATTTGACCGCTCTGGAAACTCCCCGGTCAATAGATATAATAATTAAAAAATAAAATTTGTTCAAGCGGCAGGCGCATTGTTATCTTGTACTGCCAATCCCCTCGACAACCCACGATATAATTACCGCCAGACGTTTGGAAATGGCGGAACCCATATCTACCCTGGAAGCGGCGAAATCGGAGACATCTGCCCCTGCAAGGCTGTAAACAAGGATTCCTTCCTGAATCAGCTCGAAATAAAGCTGTGCGACAAATTTTTCTTCCCTGATTACCGGAAATAAAAAATAAGTCAGATTTCTATAGTTGGATAACCGGTATAGAAGACTGTTTTGGGCCAGCGACATATCAGCACGATAGTAAGAATTTCCGAAATTTACATCTTTTAGCCTGATAAATATTGTTTCTGACGAGGGGATACTTATGGCAGGAGGCGGATCGTTTACGGCAGTATTGTTTCTGTCACTTACCAAACGTGTTGCGTCCTCAAAAAGGGGAGTTTCCTGATTCCTGGTATGGGAAAGATAAAGTCTGCCCTTTAAAGCGCGGATATTTCCCAGGGCATTGTAAACATCAATAAGCCTTTTTTCATCCGGTTCAGATGAAATTACCAAAATTGATTCTACAAGATAACCTGGATTTCCGCCCAGAACCGCATTAATAATCCGTGAATTAATTCCGGCATTTCTTTGACTGCCGGTAAGTACAAAGCCTTTTGATTTTTCAAATGATTTTATATATCCTGAATTTGTAAATGCTGATACCTGTATTTCAGGAGATAAATCCGGAAAAATATCGTTAAAAGAACGAAATTCGCCGAACGAATTCCAGCCAGATAATAAAAAGAATAAAAAAAATCCAATCAGCTTTTTAGGCATCAATACGCGCCCCTGCCCCTAACCACAGCGCCGAATGTTTTATACAACACCCATAAATCCAGCCAGCCTGACCAGCTTTGAAGATAATATGTATCATAGGCGACACGCTCATTGTAATTGGTATCGGATCTTCCTGATACCTGCCAAAGACCCGTTAATCCAGGCTTAATTGAAAAAATACGGTGAAAATCTTCGCCGTATTTATCCATTTCATCATCCACAATTGGGCGGGGACCAACAAGCGACATTTCACCTTTCAGGATATTAATGAGCTGCGGAAATTCATCAATGCTGGTGCGCCGTAAAAATTTGCCCATTACGGTTACCCTTGGATCGTTTTGAAGTTTATGTGTTGTTTCCCATTCATTTTTTAACATTGGATTTTCTTCAAGTAATTCCAAAAGACGTTCTTCGGAGTCCTTAACCATGGAGCGGAATTTATAGACATAAAAATAATTCCCGTTCATGCCGATGCGCTTGTGCTTGTATAAAACAGGCCCGGCAGAGGTGATTTTTATTAAAAGGGCGATTAAAAGAAGAACAGGTAAAATTATAATCCCGCCGACAATCACAATAAAAAGATCCATAAAGCGTTTTATCGCCAAATTCCAGTACATTTTTAGTTTATGGCTGGTTACAAGACCCAGAACGCCTTCAAAATCCCGAACAGACATCCAAATATTGGTTGTGGTAAAAAAGTTGGGAATAAGGACATTGTAGCGGAACGCGGATAACGATGAATTAAGAAGCTGTTTTAACTGCGGGACATCCAGTTCCGGCATTGCCAAAATTGCCATCCTGATTTTATAACGTTTTACAAGTTCCTGGCCGATCGAGGTATCATGAATAATGGGGATATCCCGGTATTCATTGGGCCCATTCTCTTCATCGTCAAGAATCAGCACAGGCTTATAACCAGATCTGATGCTGCCCAGCAAACAGTCTGCAACAAGTTTTCCGGTACTGCCTGAACCGTAAATAACAGCAGGTATTCCCCCCAGTTTTGTTTTATATAGAAACCAGTGGATAACGCCTCTTGCAGTCAGAAGAATGGTTGTAGAAAAAAAACAGCTGATTAAAAAAGCGGTATTGATTGAGTCCCAAACCGTACTTTCAATATATCTGGACATAACAATACCGCCGTATGCCATAAAAGAGCCTATGCTGAAACGCCTAAGTTCTTCCGAGGGAGCAAGGGAAACACCGGGGTACAAATTGAGAATTTGAAAAACAAGGATAAAGACGGGCAGATACGGCCAGTAGGTAACAAAGGATTTAAAATTGATGCTGCCGTAATCGTGAATAAAGCCATAGATTCTTACCCAAAAGAACCCCCATCCTATGGACAACATTACGGCCAGTAAATCGGAGAGGATAAAAGCAGTGGAAGTCAGGGCTGAACTTGTACGGCGAAACCGCGTGTGATACCAGACGTCAAATTCAGAAAGGGTCATTACTATAAAGTATTATATTCGCTTTCTTTCTTCAATAACCCTTTTTATTCTTTCTATAAACGAGGCCTTTGAAAACTGCTGTACATGGGAGCTGAATTGGTGCCTGTCCTTGAACATGGCTTCATTTTTTTCAAAGAAATCAAGGCTCTGAATGAGGGATTCTGGCGTTTGTTCATCGAAAAACAGCCCTGTAATGTTTTCTTTTACCGTGTCCATTGCACCGCCCATTCTGTAGGCTATTACAGGACAGCCCGAGGCGCAGGCTTCAACAGGAATGAGTCCAAAATCTTCTATGCCCGGAAAGAGAAGGGCCTTTGCGGACGCGTAAAGTTTGTGAATTTCATCGTCAGTTACCCTGCCTTTATAGGTGACAAGCCCTGACTTTTCATATTTTTTTATATCATTCTTCTTTGCTCCGGCTCCGGCTACAACCAGCTTTCTGCCCGAACGAATACATGCTTCTATTGCAATATCCGCCCTTTTATAGCCTGTAATTTGCCCTAAAAACAGATAATAGTCAGTGGGCTTTCTTTCGATGTTGGCGAATTGCCCGATGTCTACAGGACCGTAGACTACTTTCGCTTTCCGGTTATAAATGCGCTCAATTCTTTTTGCTACAAACCGTGAGTTTGTAATAAATCTGTCAACGATATTGGAGGAAGCAATGTCCCATATTCGCAGGGAAGGAATTAGCCTTTTCATAAAAAATCTAACCGGCGCCTTTGTTCCCCTTAGATATTCGTGGTACAAGTCCCAAATATACCGCATGGGGCTGTGGCAATAACAGATGTGATACGCATTTGGATTGGGTATTACTCCCTTGGCCGGTCCTGACTCGCTGGATATTACAAGATCGTAGGATTGCAGATCAAAGTCCATAAGGGCATTTGGCATAAAAGGCATATAAAGCTGATATAACTTTTTTGCGAACGGCAGGCGGTTAATTCGGGAACAAATAATTTTATGCCTGTTAATAGCATCGGAAACAGCCCTTGGGTTATAAACGTGAGTGTATATATCAGCCTGCGGAAATATTTCAAGAAGGGCCTCCAGCATTTTCTCTCCGCCCCTCATATTGACCAGCCAATAGTGAACAATGGCAACTTTCATTTAAGTTCCTTTAATATAATTGAAGCTGTTTTTTCAAAAGAATATTTTGTTAGTAAGGCATTGGACAAAACAGGAGATGGAGGCGTTTTGTTTAATAATAATTCTATCATTTTATTTTTTAAGTCATCAGAATCTCCGGCGCGGAAAAATGTTACCGGAAAACCGTCATATATTTCCTTAAAAACCGGAATATCAGATATAAGCGCGTGAGTGCCTAAAACCATGGCTTCAAGCGGCGGAAATCCAAACCCTTCATACAAAGATGGTTGTATTAAAAGTGATGCCTGCGAAATATACTCCATAAGCTGCTTGTCGGGTATATAACCTGTAAAGGAAACAGTCTCAGAACCGAGTGCATCAATTTTATGTAATATACTGTTATCACCGCTGCGAAAATTTTCTTTACTGCCAATTATTATTAATTTATAAGACAACCCTTCAATCATTGCCTTTTGGAACGCCTGGATTAGGCAATCCAATCCCTTATGTTTTTTTATGTTGCCGACAAATACTATTGTATTTATTTTCCTTATATTTTCAGGACAATTGCCATATTCAATGCATATTTGCTGAATTCCCCCCGGTGAAACTATAACAGGTTTTGTATTTCCAAGATGATGTTCGACTCTGGATTTTGAATAATTAGACACGGTAAATATTTTTTTTGATTTTTTGTATGCTCTGCGATAAAACCACATGCGAATTGCCAGGCCTGTTTTTGATGTAAGTTCCGGCATATCAGGAAAAATAATATCATGAATGGTAGTAAAAATTGGAACAAATATTCCACATGGAATATTGAAATAAGGTGAATAGTAAACATCAGCTTTATTGATTTGGCGGGAAATATTGGAAGGAAAGAAAAAAAGTTCTTTTAGGGAAAATGGTCTGATGTTACATTCAATTATTTTTACATTGGCATTTAATGAAAAACTGTTTAACAACCTGATATTGCCAAGTAAAAGGAAGTCATATCCTGATATCAGAAACCATGTGAGGCACTCTTTCAGGTATATTCCAACTCCGCTGGAGTCCAGCATCCGGCAGTCTATTGCAATGGTCATTGGATTCTATTCATCATGGTTTCTAACAGTTTCAATCATAAAATCTGCTATGCGCCCTCCCGCTTCACCAGGGTACTGCCAGGCTGTATTACGGGCCTTATTCCTTGCATTTCGCAGGGTCTCACTATCAGCGGCTTTTTTAATATGTTCGCCGATATCCGCAAAATGCTCTTCTTTTAATTCAATGCCTATTTCCCTGAGCGTTTTGAACTGCCAGAGTTTTTCAAGCGCATCATCGCCCAAATCACCTGCATCATAAGGCCTAATGTCCATTCCCTGTTTTACATAAAACACCGGCTTATCACGCAGAAAAACAAAGTCATATATGATTCCGGAAAAATCTGAAATCATTACATCGGCTTTCGCCAACGCGTGTATATTTTCCAGTTCATAATCCCATATAATATTATCGCCGTATCGCTCTGTTAATTTATCCAGCATGGCATTTTCAGATTTTTTAGATTGTGGATGCGGACGAACAATTATTCTCCATTCTGTTTTTACAAGTGGATCAAGAAGTTTTTCTCCGTACTTTGCGAGCAGGGCAGAATTGCCCCAGGATGGAGAAACCAGAACAGTAAAGGTATGGTTATTCTCGGCAGGAATGTTTTTAATTTTTTCGGCATAAACATCAAGGTAGCTGCAGCCTACTGTAATAATATTTTTAGCGGGAAGACCCCGTTGTTTTTCCAATACCCTGATGTCATTAGCCTGGTAACTGCCGGTCAAAAGAATAGAATCAAAATAATCAATTCCAAAAAGCCTGTACAAGGTTGCGTCATTGGTCATGTGTAAAACATGAGAATAATGAGCGGTCATTTTTGAACGTTTTAACTGGTAAACATTTAATCCAGGGGTGGTCATTAAACAGATTTTTGCCTGGAGTATATTCAAGCGGGCAAAGGCGCGGTTCCCCTCTCCGATGTATTCTGCTTTCACAAAACTCCATGGAAGATTAAAAACCGGATCGTCTTCTGACGAAGTTAAATATAAGATTTCCGTCTCTCTTTTTTCAAATTCATCAAGTACGGGCTTAAAAACGTTCCAATACTGTTTTCCCTCGCAGTAGATAACAAAAGAATGCGGCGATATAGAAACGGCTTTACCGCTGGTCAACACAACTTTTAATCTAATAAATAAAGCCCTGCCAACAAAATACAAAGTTGCCGCTGCCCCTATGAATATTGAGAACAAGGCGCTGCCCGTTCCGGGATCAATATATAAAATATTTAAGTTCATTTATGGTATTTGCCTAATAAAAAAAATATTAAAGAGAATCACCAAATTCTTTTAAATTTTTAAAATGTATTATATTTTCAAAAATATCTTTGTCTGTTAATAAAACAGGAATACAGCCAGCGTTAATCCCGGCCTGTACATCACGCATATCATCGCCGACCATATATGATTTTGATAAATCAATATTATATTTTTCCGCCGCCTGCAAAATCATGCCAGGTTTGGGTTTTCGGCACTCACATTCGATTTTATATTCAGGCAGTTCGCCGGCATAGCCCTTGTCAGAATGATGAGGACAATAAAAAAGAGCGTCTATATAGGCGCCCTTTTTTCCTAAATCAGTTTCCATTTTCATATGGATCAAATCCAAAGTTTTAAAATCAACTTCACCACGGGCGATAACAGGCTGATTTGTAATGACAATCGCGAGAAAGCCGAGAGAATTTATTTTTTTTATCGCTTCCGAGGCTCCTTCCAGCAATTCTAAATCTTCCGGTTTTTTAACAAAGCCGTTAAATTTATTAATTGTTCCGTCTCTGTCAAGAAAAACTGCCTTTTGTTTTAACATAAGATTCTTAGACTTAACAATGCCATTTTCGATCTCGGCGGAGACCTGTGCGTAACGCTCGGGCGTACCCATGTCTTTAATATATTCAGGAGTGGAGTAGGCAAAAATACGGTTTGTTTGAATTGATGGTTTTAGCATATCCCGGTCAAGATCGATTTTTTCTTTTGATTGAACGGCACATTTCATCAGTTCAGAAGATATAATATGAATACCGGAGTTTACTTGATTTCTGTAAAAAACGCGTTCATCTTCTTTGTTAAGCCAGCCGGTAACCTGGTAATTGTTATCTGTTAATATCAAAGCACTGTCAAACGGGTGGTTGTTTGGGTGAACCGCAAGTGTCGCAAGGGCTTTTTTTTCTTTATGAAATGTAATCATTCGGTTCAGATCAATATCAAAAATAATATCGCCGTTCAATAAAATAAAATCACCGGTTAATTTTTCAATTTTATATAATGCACCTGCCGTTCCCAGGGGATCGGTTTCAATAAAGTAAGAAATTTTGCACCCAAAATTGCCGCCGTCGCCAAAATAATCAACAATCTGCCGGCCTAGATGCCCGACAACAATGACAATATCGGGCAGATCGTTTTTAACAAGACATTCTATCTGGTGTTTAAGAATTGGTTTTCCGCAAATGGGAACCATCGGCTTTGGAATATCGCCCGATATTGACGCCAGGCGAGTTCCTTTTCCACCGGCCATTATTACGGTTTTCATTTTTAAAAAAATCTCTCTTCAAGCATAAGGCACAGGCAGTGATAAACTGGCATATGCAATTCCTGGATTTTCCATGTCTCGGTTTCCGGGACACAAATACTGACATCAGATAAATTAGTTAGTTTCCCCCCGCCTGCGCCGGTAAGGGCGATGACTTTCATTTTTTTTACCCTCGCGACTCCTGCGGCATACAGTATATTTTTAGAGTTACCTGAAGTTGAAATGCCAAGAAACACATCGCCCTCTTTCCCATAACCATAAACCTGCTGGGCAAATATAATGTTTCCGTCGATATCATTTATACACGCGGTATTAAGAGAATTATGCCCTGAAAGAGAAATGGCGGGCAGGGCAGGGCGCAGGCGGGGGGTAATGTAATCGGCAATGCCAGTATCTATTTTGCCTATATCAGTGATAAAAGAATCCGGAAGTTTTCTGTTTTTAACAAACCCCTTCATCAATTCCCCAACAATGTGTTCAGCGTCGGCGGCGCTGCCTCCGTTCCCCGCTATCAGCAGTTTTCCGTTATTGGCGAAAGATTCTGATAAAATATTAAATGCCGTATTAATATTTTCCTTGACAGCAATAAGTTGCGGATAACGTTCAGTTAATTGTTGTAAATAGTCCATGCCTGTGTTCCTGTTTCAGTAAAGCTTGGGGTTAACACCATGCCCTGTTTTTCCTTTAGCGCACGGATAACGGCAATTCTATTGCATGGGTTACAGTATACCATCATAAAACCACCGCCTCCCGCTCCGGAAATTTTTGCTGCTTCCGCTCCATTATCAATTACGTATTTATATAAATCATCGAGAAATGGATTAGAAATTGAAGAAGCCGCGTTTTTCTTGGCAAGCCACCCTTTTAGAAGGCAATCCGAAAAACCCCTAAAATCGCCTCTAAGCAGTGTTTCCTTCATGATGATTGCCTGTTTTTTCATTTCATGCATACTTTCAATATTCTTACTGTGAGCGTTTTCTGTATGTAAAATTTGTTCATTGATGATATTCGCACTTTCCCTTGAAACTCCGGTATAGTAAAGAACAAGCGACGCCTCAAGCTCATTCCTTATCCAGCGCTTTAATCTTAACGGATTAACTATTACACGATCATTTTCATAAAATTCCATAAAATTAAACCCGCCAAAAGTAGCGGCGTATTGATCCTGTTTGCCGCCAGTAAGCCCTATATCTTCTCTTTCAATTTTATAGGCTATAGCGGCTATATCATACTCACCCAATGGCAGACTAAGCCATTCTGCAAAGGCTTTGATTATTGCTACAACTAATGTTGAAGAAGAGCCCAGACCTGATCCGGCGGGAGCGTCCGAGTATGTAGTCATCTTAAACGAGAGCGGTTTTTTGATAAAATCGGCGGCAATCCTGTTGTAGATACCGGTGTGAAGGGGAAGGGCAGGGGAGACAGGAAGTTTATCATCCGCCGTGAATTCTTCACTTTTGTTTAAGTCGGCGGCAAAAAAACTTATTTTACCTGAAGCATCTGGCTCTATTGTACAGTAGGCGTACATATCAACTGTGGCGTTAAGTACATAGCCGCCGTAACGATTGTAATAATTCGCGATGTCTGTGCCGCCGCCGGCAAGACCAAGCCGAAGCGGGGCTTTAGAGCGAATTATTTTTTGTTTTTCGCTACTCATTTTTCTAAATTTACCCAGTTTGAAGATTCAAAAATTGAATTGTTGACATGAACCCATTGATTATTCTTTATGTTAAACCTGTTCTTTCCATGACCATCTGCCATTGCAATATGACATGTTGTAACTAAAATGCCGTTTTTCTTGGGTTCCATATTGACGGGATTTCCCGTAAAAGGATTCAGCGGGTTTTCAAGTAAATCGATCAGTGTAAGCGCCGGAACATCTGCGTTAGTCATAAAATCATTATTAATAATAAGATCACCTTTACTGTTAAAATCCTTTAATAAAAGGACAGGGTTATAGCTTTCTTTTTTTTCATCTTTTATTGATAAGGGTTCGTCAGAAATTAGATTTCTTATTCCATTTCCGTGGTCCGCCGTAATAATGATCCTTGTATTATCATAAATTCCATTAGCTTTAAGCAATTCGAGCCATTTACCCAATTGAAGGTACATTGCGACGTTGGCATGATATGAATCCAATTCCGCGTATTTGCTATTTCCGATTTTATCGGGTGAACCGGAAGGTTTATTGCCGGGTTGCCGTAAATATCCGTACTTATGAGTTAATTCATTTGTAATCAATAACGCGGAAGGTAAAGTTGAATTAAACGAAGTTAAGTTGCAGAGATAATCCAACACAGCGTATGAATTAATAAAATCATAAATGGAGTTCCCCATTTTATCCGTATTCCAGTACCAGCCATTGTCATAAATAATGGTTCTCGCTGCGGGAATGTTAATTTTCAAAAAAGAAAACCATATGATGTTTCTTTTAATTTTAGAAGTTGTAAAATCCGTGGCTTCATATTCATTTTCCAAATACCATAGTTCAGTATAATGACGTTCTGTGTTAAATGCGGTTATTTTTTCATAATCATCATAAATCGAAGTATCTGGTATCCAAGCGTAATTTGCCCATGATGGATCGGTTACTGTAACATTAAAGCCCGCCTCGGTTAAAAGAAGAGGCAGTGTTAAAAGAGCCTCATTGTGTTTTTTTACAAGGGGAATATGGCTTTTAAAATTCATCTCCGTCGGAGTATAATCATATCCACCCCAAACGGGGGGAACGCCCATAAGTGTGTGATTTGAAAAAGACGCGGTATTTCTAAAAAGCGTAAATCCATCGAATTGTCCGTAAAGTTCAGGAAAATCATTGAAGATAATCGGGATAAAACCGTTTACCGAACCATCAGCCATTATTACTATTACATTTTTTTCGTTTTTTGAAAGTGAAAAGACAGGCTCGATACTTACTATATCTTGAAATTCAGAATGACGCTTTTCTAACTCATTAAAAGATTTGCTAATTTTAATGAAATTATATGCTGAAACAGCACTGAAAAATAATATTATTATTGTTATAGATGAAATAAGATAGTATAATTTGTTTTTATAGATCATAATAATGATAAGTGCAATAACAAGTAAAACAAAAAAAAGACTGATAAATCCTGTTGTATATGAAGTTCTAAGAACAACAGTTGTATTGAAATTAAAAATATTATTTATTTTTCCGTAATTTCCGCTGAAAATAACCGTGTTGATTGAAGATACGAGCGCGAAAGCTGCCAAAAGCAGTGTTAAAAACGTTTTACTCCTGTCCGAAACAAGAAAATATGTACATACAGGCCAAAGAAAAAATAAACCAAAGTAAAAGAAAGAAGAATGAGACAAATATACGAAGGGTGAATAATAATTTCCGATAAAACTGAATTCATCAGGAGATGAAGCGATTACGGTAGAGGGAATGAATAAGCCAGACAATAATGCAAGTGAAATGCATGATGTTAAAAATATTATGGTCATATTTTTTTTATTATGAATTAGTTTTGATAAGCAATATTTCTGTAAATTTTGAAATATCTTATGAAATAACGGCATGAAAAAGTAAAGAGACAAAATAAAAACTACAAGAAGCCGTTTCTTTAAAACACGGTTTAGCATGAAAAATATCAAATATATAATAAGCAATAAAATGATAAAGCAACCTATAAAATATAATATGAATAATGGCTTTTTCATTTTATATAAAATGTTTTTTATCAAGAAAAGAATATTATTAATTGTCCAATATAACACAAGCGCAGACGGAGAGTTATATAATAAAACAAGAAAGATAAAAGCCGTAATATAAACCTGAAATTTATACCCTAATGAAAGGTTTCTAACATAAATATAACCTGAAATTAAATTTATTATTGTCATAATTATTGGAAGAATATTAATTGTAATTGAGTTAAATTTAATCATTGCATCCGGCATACTAATGTCTTTAATATAAAAAATATTTACTCCATGTAATAATTCCAGGTTTGATAAATATGAATATGCCGCTATAAAAAAAGGTATTTGAACAAAGATTCCGAATGAATTCCTTAAAGTATACAGAGGGTGATAATTGTTTTGACGGTAATAGGTGGAAAGCAGCATAAATTGCTCATCGCCCTTAAACACTGATTTTATTTTCTTTACAGTTGGCTTGAGCCGTAACGCTGTTTCCCGTTCCGTTTTTTGCCAATATTCCGCCATTATATAAAATGGAAGCGATAAAAGAAAAACAGTAAAGCTGACTCCGGCTATGGGAATGGCAAAACTATGGAAAACCTTATAGAAAAATACAAAGGAAACTTCAATAATTTGAATAATTGGAGCTATTATAACAGTGTATAGAAAGACTGACATTTCAGTATTCGCCGCCTAATACTTCCTTAATAAGATGATATACTTTTTCAGAAGAAATATCGTATGAATATTTTTTTAGAATATTTTCCGGTTGCCCAACTGGTTCCAGCAATAATTGTTCAAGATTAATATCTGTATTAAACGGATCTATATAATGAGCGGAATTTCCATATATTTCAGGCAGGCTTGATACATTTGATATTACAATTTTCGCACCACATGATAAAGCTTCCATTGGTGTAAGACCAAAGCCCTCGTAATATGAGGGAAGAATGAACGCCTTGCATTTTTCCATCAGGGCCTTAATTTTAGAATCATCTAAAAATCCAAGAAAAATAACATTGGGTGTGCTAGGATTTGTAAGGTGAGGAGCAGCGGCAGTCGGCTGTTTCATTCCTGAAATTACGAATAAATCATCAAGATGCTTCCCGGCGTATCCAATAATCCAATTTAAATTTTTCCGTTTCGAAATGCTTCCCAGGGAAAAATAAAATGGATTTGAGAGAAAAGGAAATTCGTCATAGACGGAGTAATCTGCACTGATATTATTAAAATGCGACCAACTGCTGTAGATAACAGATATTTTATCCGGATTGGCACGAATAAAGCGAACTATCTGATCTTTACTGAAATTTGACACTGTGACAATTTTTTTGGCTCGCTTAGCTATAAGACGATACTGCCAACGGTTATAAAGACGTACAATTTTATCCCTAAAACCTGTAAAATCCTCAGGAAATAATTCACAGTAAATATCATGAAGAAAAACAATACCGGGCGTAAAAGGAAGGCATGTATTTCCAAAGTCAAGAATTATGTATTGTCTATGAGTCAAAAGAAAAAATTGAACAATTAACATCTGCCAAAGAATGTGAGGAATTATTTTTCCAAATAAAATTACCCGAATGTTTTTATAGGCCGGCATGGTTATATTTTTTTTGTAAAAATTACCGGGTAAAATTATGGCGAGTTCATCGGGTCGACAAAGTTGATCAAGACGGCGGGTAATCTCAAAAGCATAACGTTCAATGCCTGTTATATTGCGTACAAAAAAATAACCGTTTATTAAAATTTTTTGTTTATTTTTTTTCATCTAAATATTCTTAATAATTTTTGTAAGAAATGTAATAAAATAATCCAATTTTTTGAAAATATTTGGATAACGTCTGTTAAACCATATTAGTTTAGAGAAAGCAGAACTATCAAAAGTATCAATTACTGTTTTGTCAGAAATTATACGTGACAAAGGTTCAAAAGCAGATTTAGGGTTTTCAAGGCGTTTTATAATATCATAAGAGAGTTCACCCGTATCTTTGATTGATGCAAGTAATTCTAAGGAGGCAAATATTAACGCCGGTTCAAAGGAAACAAGAGATGTAGCATAATAGTGAATTATTTTAGCGATGGAAAGATACGGCAGTCCGTTATGACTTATTTGACAGTTCCATTCACCGGGAAGTTCAGTAATTATATTGTGCGTATTTATATTTGCCTGATTAAATGAAGGCATATCTTGAGAACAGCCTTTTATCATGCCTTCTTTCCAGAGAGAATGCCACTCATCAAAGAAACCAAATGCGCAATCGCTGTTTTTGCAATAAATGACTCCCCCATTAAATCTTTTATTGGATTTTATCGACGATGAAAAACCCGCTTTTTTGTCTTCTTTCCTGAAATATTCCCTTAAATGATGATTTTCCAGTGTTACATGTGTATCCAGTACAGCGCCGATTTGCATATCAAAAAATATGCCGCTGCCAAGGGGTTCAGTAATTATAGTGTCACAATCAATAAAAAGAAAATCATCTGATACGTAATTTGGAATAGAAGTTTTTATCCAGCGGGATATTTCTTTTTGATTATATTCCACCGGTGGGGAAATAATAATAATCTCTGATATTATTTTTTCGTATGATTTTCTTTTTTCGACAAGGTTCTGTTTTGTTTTTTTATCAACAAGCAGGATAATATATGCATCTGGGTTATGATATTTAATTGATGTTATTGACAGATATAACTGTTCATAGAAATAATCGTTATTTGAACTTGTTAAAACATAAACAAATTTCATTTTGATAAATTCAATTTTTTAATTATTTTACACGGCACATGTATAATATATAATATTATTTCAGTAAACAGATATATATAGTTTCCTTTAAGATGTTTAATACCCTTATAAAAATACGCCATGTCTTTTATATTGATCAGTCGTACTAACCTTTTTAATATTTTAACTCTATAATTTTTTTTCCCGATTGATCGTAAAAAATTATTTGAATTTATGTCTACTAAAAATCTATCCAAATTCAGGCTTAATGACTGTTGCTTAATTATTGAATTATTTCTTAATTCATAAACATATATTTTATTTTTAACTAGAAGTATATTCTTCGCATAATACGCTGCCTTTAACGAAAACATTTTATCATTTGCAGCGTAAGTTTCATCAAATCGAATATCATTTTCAACTACCATTTTCCGGCTGATTAGTTTTCCCCATGGGTTCCAATTTGTATACAAGTATTTTTCGTATTGATTTTTTTTTATCGCTTCTAATAAAAGATCATTGTAGAATTTACCTATATGATTTTCTTCTTTTGTTTCAGCGTCTATTCCATGAATCCCAAAATAAATTAAATCATGGCCGGAATCATTATATTCATCAAAGTAATCAAAAAAACCATTTATAAAATAATCGTCTGAATCCGCAAAAACCAGCCATTTGCCAATTGAATATGTTAAGCCAACGTTTCGGGCATAACCGGCGCCTTTGTCTTCATTCAATAAAACAATCTTAATGTATTCGCTATTTATAATATTTAATTTTTCAAAGTCAACTATTTCTTTATCGCTTGAATCATCAATAACTATTATTTGAACATCTTTTCTGCGTGGTATTGAGTCAAGGCAGCGAATCAGTAATTCAAGCGTATTTTTATGCGGAATAATTATAGAATAATTTATTTTTCCATACATAAAGTTATGACATGTTATTGATCAAAAAACCATAAAGTGTCAGCTTATTATCTTCTGAAAACATGTTAAACTTTTTTTTCCATGATAATTTATGAAAGTTATTCTTTGAATATTTATTAAAATTTTCAATTGAATAAGTATTATTTAAGTTGTTTTCAAGGTCGAATTTGTTTCCCTCGCTGCAGGGAACAGAATCTATCATTTCTTTTATTGATGGTAAAATATCGCATGAAAGCGCTATCACATAGTCAATAAAAAGGTAGTCAATTATTAAATTGTGCTCTTTCCAGTAAGAAAAAAAAATATTTCGCATAAATGCGAAAAGCGGCGAATGTTTGGATCCAGCCAGAAGAAAGCCTGACCACCTGTTTATCGAAGCATTAGAACAATTATTAATTCTAAAATAGTCATTTGTAATACCCTGCCATCGGATATTGGATATGCTGTTATTATTTTGAATATTTTTAAGTGTAAAAAACACTAAATTATCAAAACAAATATCCTGGGTGACAAATACAGTCGCGTCAAGCCATATACCCCCGTATTCGTACAGAAGCGCTGAACGAATAATATCTGAAAAATGAGTAACTGTAATTATGCCTGAATTAACTTTTTCCATAATATATTCGGGAATACTAATAAAATCGTGAATATTTTTATTTGTAATTAGTTTAACCGGATGTCTTCCGGCATGTTGAACAATGCTCTTAAAACACATTTTTACAATATCCGGCATTGAATCGCAGCCGTCCCACCAAAAAACCCAGAGTGTTGATTCAGGATCTATGGGAATGTCCTTACAGGTATTTTCTCTTAATAAATCATTAATATCATCTATATAGTGTTTCATTAAATATTTCATAATTGATTTATGTTTTTTTAATCCAAAAAATGTTTTAACAGGACGCCATTTGTCATCATAAGTAAATAAAAATGTCCAAAACGGGACTTGTATTCCAAATTCTTTTAACTGCGGCAGAAACACATTTAATCTGGCGATAATTTTACTATATAATATTTTTATTTTATTCATTCAAGCAGCGCTTGATATACGTTTTAGGATTTTTTTCCAAAGTTCAAATATTGAATTAAAATCTTTTGTATAATACTTTATATAAATATTAATTTTATCCATTTTATTTTTATAAAGACTTTTTGACAAAATAAGCCGGACATTATTGTAATAAAAATTATAAAAATATAAATCTTTTGTTTTTTTATATAACTCTTTATATATATTATATAACATTATTATTTTATTTTTTTCTGAAATATCATTATTTGTACTTTTAACATAATGCGTTACCGGCATTTCCTGTGAGTATCTTCCAGGGCCCGATTTCAGCAAAAAATATATTTGCAGCATTTCTTCGGCATCTTCACAATATTCCTTTAGTTTGAACCTTAAAATATTTTTTTTATATTTAAATAAAGTATTTTTTCTGCAAAAAAGAGTTGACAAATACCAATGAGAATATCCCCTTATTTCCATAGTAGAAAAATCAAATCCTTGTATGTCGTTATATTTAATAAAACATTCATCTATTGTTTCATTTTTACAATTTTTATACCCCGATGATGTTACAGAATAACTATTGTTTCTTTCCATAAATATATATTGTTTATTTAATTTATTCTGATCCTGCCAACAATCATTGCCTTTGCAAAAAGCAATATATTTTCCTTTCAACATTGGCAGAATACTATTTAAGAAAGAAGATATATAATTCTTGTTATTGTAGACTTTTATTATTTTGTTGGGATTCTTTTTTATAAATTCATTTACAATATCAAGGGTCTTATCTGTTGATGATTTATCAAGAATAATTATTTCGCAGGTTATTAATATAGACTGGCTTAATATACCGTTAAGACAGCCATAAATAGTAGATTCATCATTGCTTGTAAAACAAACAACACTTATTAAAGGATTTTTATCATTTATAATAATTTCATTTATTATACTTAAATTTTTACTATTTTCATTTTTTAAAGTATTTCTTATTTCCGGGTACGCTTCAAGAATATTTTTAAATTGTTCATCAAATAAACCGCCCTTATCATTAATATTGGTTAAACCAATTTCCTGAGTACCCCGAATTGGAGAAGTAATTGGAAAATGTATTTCCGGTACGCGTATTTTTCTTTTATTGTTTACTGCTTGCAACCAAAACCAAAGATCATCATTTGTAGGCGCCAAAATCAAAAACTCATTCTCGTCAATAACTTTATCATGTAAACACCCAGGGGGATATAGAACACCGCTGCCTCCGGTTAATTTGTTGAAGTATGAAGCGTCTTTTAAGATGTCCAAATAATCAGGAATAGAGGATTTATGATTATAATACATTGGACGTGGAAATAAATTGAACTCACCGTCTTCATTAATATACAGCCTTGAAATTCTTTGTGAAATTATGTCGTTTGGATATAAAACATGGCAATCATGCAGTGTCTCTACTATTCTTTCATCATAAATATTATCATCATCAAAGGTTATTATTATTTTTTCCGGGTATTTTTTTAAGGAAGGTATTAATTTTTTATATGATTTAAGATTATAGCACCAATCTATTGTTAATCCCTCCTTGGTAAGATCCAATAAAGACTTGGGTAGGTCCTTTTCTTTATTGGTGAATTCTTCCACTGCAAGCCATAAAACAATACTCTCCACTTTTTTGGTTTGGTTCAAAAGGCTTTTTATGGTTTGGCTGACAGTACCAATGCGTCCTGGATATGAAGTAAGTGAAATTATTGCATTTTCAAATCTTTTACGCATAATAAATTGTTTAATTAACTATAGGTAATTTTATCATGTCGCCCAATTTGCGATTCCATTCTTCCGGTTCAAAATGTTCTAAACCATTGGCAGATGTAAACGTCATTTCGCCAAAATAAATACGATCCTTTACCAAATAGAAATCAACACGAACATGATGAAAACCAGCACAGAGAATTTCTGCAATTGAATTCATTTCCTGAAGATTATCGGGTTTGGCTATTGAATTACCAGCTTCATGATGAGCATCTACAGTCCAGTCTGTTTGATTCCAGTCAAGATCATACATTATGGCTTTATAACCGCCTCTTTCAAATCTATCTATAAAATATTCAACGCTATAAGGCTTGCCTTCAAAACAATAATATTTATAATCAGAGAGGCCACCACTTTCATCTTCAAGGTATTGTTCTGCTATAATTTTTGGCTCTATATCACGATATTGTAATTCCAAGCCAAAATAATACGCAAAATTTATATTTAACCATTTGTCAAATTTTATTTTTGCTTCTTCCCTGTTAAACTTTGTTTTATCTCTAACAATTATAATCCAGCCGCATCCGTGATTCGCCTTCAAGACGAATTGATCGGGCAGCAGATCAAAGTTGATTTGATTAAAATTGTCCCATACGCCGAGTATTGGAACAAGATATTTTTCACCAATTTTTTGTTTAATCCATTCCCGAACAAGGTATTTGTCTGAAAGCCTTGTTTTAAGCGGAGTAGTATCATACAGTTTTAACCACTGGATTTTTTCATTGTATGTAAGGGGATTTTTTAAATCAAGACGCTCTCCGGTCTGTTCTAGATACCAATCACATAATAATTCTGGATACTTTGATTCGGGAGCGTATCGGTTTAACATATACCATGAACTGAACTTGTTTATTTCTTTTACTAGCCTATAAGTATTTTGCCCCAGTAAATATCTTAATAGTTTATCACGTAATTTATGCAGAAATGAGGCAAAAGCCATAACTATTCTCCCATAACCTTAATTGTAATATTCATTTAATAAATAACCAAATAAGGTAAGTTTATTACTAGAATCATAATCCGGATAAGAATTTTTCCATGATAATTTATGAAAAACGGTATTACTAACGGAATCATCAAACAATTGCCGGTTAAATTCTTTTTCAAGATAATCCTGTAAAAACATATAATTTTTATTACTTTTTTTTACACCGTCAATTATTTCTTTTATTTCTGGGACAGAAATATACGCGAGGGTAATTGAATAATCATAAAGAAAGTAATCTATCATTATATCATGTTTTTTCCAATACTCAAAAAGAAATTCCCTGATAAAATTAAATAAAATAATATTTGACGCTCCTCCAATGCAGTTGCCGGTCCACCTGCGTTTTGGCACATCTTCTCCGCCAAAATCCCCGCGAATGGTAAAAAAGGACAAGTTTTCAAAATCTATTTTACCTGTTACCAGGATTGTAGCATCAAGCCACAGTCCTCCGTATTTACCAAGAAGGGACATGCGAATTATGTTAGAAAAATGGGTAATAGTCATTATTCCGGAATTAACTTTTTCCAATATATAACCGGGAATTGATATAAATTCATTATAATTAAATTTTGAAATAACAGTTATGCAAAAATCGCCGGTATTACGTAAAACCGAATTATAACAAGCCCTTACAATAGGCGGCATTGAATCAATGCCGTCCCACCAGCATATCCATATCTGTTTTGGAATACCAGATACCGGCGGAGCAATTTCTTCTTTTTTATACTCTGAAATAAAATAATTAAAATTATTAGAAAGCCAATTAATCACAGCCTTATGTTTATTTTCTATGATAAAATTCGTAAATATCATTATCCGGCGTCTCTGAGAATATAAAAGGTCCCATAAAGCGACTTTAATCCCAAAATGTTTTAATTTAAAAAAAAATATCTTAAAGCGTCTAAAAATGTTTGTCAGGATATTAACCATAATTGCTTTTTTTATTAAATCTAAAATCCAGGTTGTTTTTTACTTTCTGTATATATTTATCCATAATTGGATCATTTTTTATTTCATTGCGATCGCGGTTTTTAAATTCATCGATTGATAATTTACCCGGAGAAGTTGCCCTTCCCAGATCTATTCTGGAAATGAATTCCTCGTATGATTTGCACGCATAATGATTTCTTCGTATCTTATCATGTAAGGCGGAACGTTCAGAGTATGGCATTATATTTTTAATTTTATCGGAATTTACGCTGTATTCACCCAAAAAATACTTAGCTGTGTGTGCGCATTGCATATAAAATATTTTCCTTGGGTTAATTATTGATTTTACACCTTTATTCGCGTAATAATCATAATAAGAATGATCTTTGAAACGTTCTATCACAAGACCTTCTGTTTTAATTTTATTTCCTCCGCTGCCATATAACACCTGATTAATCTCAATACCCGGTACATCTTCAAAATCACGAAGAAATTCAGGCAATGTTTCCCCGGAAACAAGCGTCAAATATTCATCTATGTCAATAAAAGAAAGCCAATAGCAGGAATATTTATATCTATTTAGGGCATCATTATATACAGCTACCTGCTGTCTTTTCCCTGGAAAAAAAATGTATTCTACAATTCCATTATTTATATAGGGCTTCAAATATTCATACAGATTGTCAGTTGATTCATTGTCATAGATGAAAAATTTTTGAACGCCGACAATCAGATGATACTCAATCCATTCTGCAATATAGGGCACTTCATTTTTTACTATCGCAGCAACCGCCAGGTACACAGAAAAATCAGATGATGAAATATTTCTGTCTTTTGTTGATTGTTTATAACACGAAATATATTTTAATAATAACCCTTTGCGAACTATGCCAAAAATATAACGAATTTTCCGGAGTTGTTGATTAAAAGATAATTTAATTGCTGGATTTATTTCCATTTGGCAATGATTATAGCACCAGTTTTAAACCTAAATTAAAATGAAAGTTATGCATTAAAACATTTCTTTTATAGTGATTGACATAGGGAGGTGTTCCACTTAAATCATCAGTTCGTTCATAAAATGGATTAATTATCATATTATACACAAAACCGCCTGATATATTTATATTTTTTGGTGCGAAGAAAAGGGTGTTAATTCCAAAGTTAAAATTCGCCCTGTTATGATCCTTATTTTCCGATTTAAGAGAACCGTCTGACGCCGAGGAATTTATGGCATTTTTATACAAAAAATCGTTATCAGGATTATTTCTTTGAATAAATATTGAACTGGTTCCATGAAGATAATAAAGCGCAAAGGCAAGATACTGGCTGTTTCCGCCGGAACCAAGACCATTACCCAGCCATTGGCCTCTATTTGTATATCCATGATCTATTTCATGATGAAAATAATATGAGTATGATCCTTCAAAGAAAAAATCCTTTGTCATTTCCATCCAGTTAAATTCAAATATGATTTCTCCTGTTAAAGAATATTTAGGTATTATTTTTAAATGTTTTTTTAGACCGGCAGTATAAACAGTTGAATGGAAAGGGTGTCTGAATATTCCAATCAGATCATTTGGTATGCTGTCATCAATTCCAATTTCTCCAAAAATTTCAAAACCTATCGGAGAAAACAGCCACGAAATACCAAAAGACAGTTTCTGATCATCTTCCGCGTTAATTTTTGTCGGCATTATGTGTTTTAAATTCTTCAAATCCCAGAATGTCAGGCATACGCGATTAAAAAATAATGTTAAACCTGGCAAAAAAGATGGAGCGTAAGCAAACGCGAAACCGTGGAACATGGTATAGTCATTTCTGTCATCGTTGTCAAAAAAGTCGGACTCTGAAAGACGTCCAAGCCAGAAGCGAGTTTCAATATCTCCTATATACCAGTCAAGCCAGGGAATAATAATTTTTTGTCTGCGTAAACCTACATCTAATTTGGGATAGATGGGAGCGTTATTGGAATGAAGTATAGGGTTAAGATAAGCTGGCCCAAGCCAAATTGTCTGAGTTCCAAATCCAATGGTAAGTGTTTTCCATGTATAACGAATTTCCGTATCACCAAAGTCCCAGTCAAAGAATGGTTTGTCTCCAAAACGCTGCGGAGCGTCAGCACCGCCGCTGTATGTTTTTGCTTCACCATAACCCCAAAAATAACCGTATTCGCTTTCATAGTGTGAAGGCATTATATTAAAACGGAAATTCTGGGAAAAGGCAAAATGAGGCAGCAGCGTTAACTCAACGCCATACCCCTCAAATCTGACCCCGCTCTTGAAAAGTGTGTTAAATCCACGCCCTTGCCAGAGCACGCCGTCATTTTGACCATATGGAGCCGCCGTATTTACCGACATAAATAATTCAGGCCCATATATCCGAATGTTAAAATCACCAAACAGCGGATGGATGGAAGCAAGGTTTTGATTTTGCCAGGGATGTTCAGCATCTTCGATTATATTCCATACAGAATCTGATAGCGTCCTGTAATTTAAGGTGGGACGCTCAGCATATCCCTGCAATGAAAGAAAATCGTAGTATTCTTCTGCGCCGGATTTAAGCGCTTCCTGAGAATAAATACGAGAGAATAGAGAGAAAAATAAAAATAAGAAAATTATTTTCTTTTTCATTATAATAGTATTATTTTGCATTTAAACAATTTTTCCTTCTTCTATGCGTATCTTTCTGCCACAACGTTCTACGGTACTCAGGCGATGAGCGATTACAATCAATGTCTTATCGGCACTGACTGTATATATTTCGTCCATTATTTTTTGTTCAGTTTCATTATCAAGCGAAGAAGTGGCTTCATCGAGAACCAGAACTTCCGGATCATCATACAGGGCGCGGGCAATTCCAATGCGCTGCTGCTGTCCGCCGCTTAACTGAATGCCGCCGTCTCCCACTCGTGTCAGCAAACCCTCTTTTGTTTCGAGAAAACCCCATATATTTGCCATTTGAAGCGCCTTAATTATTCTGTCTTCATTCGGCTGAGAACCAAAGGAAACATTTTCGGCAACTGTCCCGTCAAAAAGATAAATGCTTTGCGGAATATAACCGATTTTTTTCCGCCATGAACGGATATTATCATCAGTAATCGCTGTATCATCAATAAATACACTTCCGCGGACAGGTTCATGAATTCCTATTATTATATCGACCAGGGTTGATTTTCCGCCTCCGCTTTCACCGGTGATGGCGATTTTTTCACCTTTTTCTATTTCAAGTGATATCCCGGTAAGAACATCTTTTCCGGTCAAGTATCTGAAACTAATATCTTTAAGGCTGATGGATCTGTTAAACTCAACGGAGCCGGTACCCTCTGTTTCAACCGGCTGATTCAGGTTTTCATAAACACTTTCAAGTGATTTTTCGGTATATGTAATACGATTGATGTATTGCAGCATGCGGTTCACTGAAGGAAGTATCCGGTATAACGCCAGAGCGTACATTGAGATGATTGGAATTACTTTTGAGGCGTCCCGGTAAAGCCAGACAATAAAAACTACAACACCTACAAGAAATGAAAATCCAATACTTTCAAGTATACTCTTGGGAACAATGTCAAGAACATTATTTATTACCTCCGATCGTATCCGCGTTTCAATAGTTGCATCGTAGTTTCCTAATATGGTTTTCTCATTACCCTTTAGTTTAACGTATTTTAAGTTACCAAATGTTTCCTTTAAAGTACGGTTCATCTTTCTCGCTGAAGTGAGCCGTTTTTTCCCCTGTACTTTGTTGATTTTTGTCAAACTCGATAGAAGAAATATCACCATGAATAACAGTACGCCTGTTACCACCAGGGTCATTTTCCAGTTTAAGATAATAATTACCGCGTATATCAGAAGTATGGTAAAAAATTCAGAACATATCTGCAATAAATTCAGGATTATTTTGCTGACATCACCTGTTTCGCTGACAATAATTTGCATTAATTCTGCAGAATTCTTCTGAGCATAGACTTTGTAAGATACGGACATATAGGTCTTAAAAATATTTTTAGATAAATATTTATGTATACCCGCCGAAAAGCGTATTGTGAAATATGTAAGAAAAACAGAATATACTGCGCGAAAAATATAAAAACAAATAATTCCGATACCTAAAGCTATAATAAAAGATTCCGGACTGTTAAAATTAAGATAGTCAAAGATAGTTTTATAAAAACCGGAATTGAGAAGTTGTGGATCGGATGCCAGTGAGATAAACGGCATAATTACTGAAATACCAAGAGTTTCAACCAGTGAGTAAAAGATACACAAAAAAAACATAACAAGCATGTATATCTTATGTCTGCGGTTGAGGAGCTTGGGCAATTTGTCGAGAATGGGTTTTAGGAAGAATATTTTAGATATTATTTTCATTATATTCAAAAAACCATTTTGTAAATAATTTTAATCCTTCGTTTATGGACGTTTTTGGCTCCCAGCCAAGTTCTCTGCTGGTTTTTTCAATATCGGCCATTGTAACCGGCACATCGCCGGCCTGCATTCCCATATATTTTTTTTCAGCCTTTCGCCCAAGAGCTTTTTCCAGTGTTTCTATAAAATCGGGTAATTTTTCAGGCCGGCTGTTACCAAGGTTGTAAAGTGTAAGGGGAGGGGAGTGGTTTGGGATATGTTCAATTACCGCGATAACCCCTTTGATTATATCGTCTATATAGGTAAAATCACGTAACATATCGCCGTTATTGTAAATTTCTATAGGTTTGTTATTAAAGATAGCGGCAGCGAATTTATAGTAAGCCATGTCCGGCCTGCCCCAGGGGCCGTAAACTGTAAAAAAGCGCAAACCCGTGGCGGGTATCCCAAAAAGATGTGAGTATGTATATGCCATTAATTCATTTGAGCGTTTTGTCGCCGCATATAAACTTACAGGACGCTCAACATTATCCAAAACAGAAAAAGGAACTTTTTCGTTATTTCCATATACCGAGGAGCTTGACGCAAAAACGAGATGTTTTATTGTCTGCTGTCTGCATACTTCGAGGATATTCAGAAAACCAGAGATATTACTTTCGATATACGCATGGGGGTTTTCCAGGCTGTACCGAACTCCAGCCTGAGCTGCCATGTTGCAGACACAATCAAACTTTTCATTGTCAAAAAGCGTAAAAAGATTTTCACGGTCAATTAAATCCAGTTTAATGAAACAATATGATGGAATAAGGGAACTTTTTGCTTTTTTACCATAATGGATTTCTTCCCGCTTGATGCCGGAATGATTAAGACGGGCGTATTTAAGATTTACATCATAGTAGTCATTTATATTGTCTATGCCGATGACAGCATGTCCCAGAGACGTTAATTTTTCCGCCAGATGAAAACCGATAAAGCCAGCGGCGCCGGTAACAAGAATTTTCATTATTTGCCAATTCCGGTATAGTGTAAGCCGGCGGACTCAGCTTCTTCCGGCTTGTAAATATTGCGCAGATCAAAAAAATAAGGCTCGACAAGAAGCTCCTTAACCCTGCCAAGATCAAGATTTCTGAATTGATTCCATTCGGTAGCAATAACAAGGGCGTGAGCGCCCTGAATTGCGTCGTATTCATTCGCGGCAAAATAAATTGAATTTTTTATTGAAGCCAGGCGCCATTGGGCTTCTTTCATCGCAGCCGGATCATAAAGGCGAAGAACAGCGCCGCATCCGGCAAGGTACTCGCATATTGTAATCGACGGGGATTCCCGCATATCGTCGGTATTTGGCTTGAAAGCAAGACCGAGAATGGCTATTTTTTTATTCTTAAGAGCGCCTAACACTTTTTCAATATTTTTTGCCGCGCGAATTTTCTGATATTCATTCACTTCTATGGTTTTTTCCACTATATTTTGAAATTCATTGTGCTCTCTACCAATAGTCGCGAGCGCTCTTGTGTCTTTTGGAAAACAGGAGCCGCCGTAACCGGGACCCGGATGCAGAAATTTTGAGCCTATTCTGGCGTCTTTGCCCATGGCGCGGGCAACATCCTTCACATTTGCGCCGGTTTTTTCACACAGGTTGGCGATTTCGTTGATGAATGTAATTTTTACCGCCAGAAAAGCATTGGAAGCGTACTTGATCATTTCCGCTGATTCCAGGCTGGTTTCGATATACGGAGTTTCGTTCAAGTACAGGGAACGATATACTTCTTTCATAACATTAAGGGCACGTTCGCTGCTGCTGCCAATAACAACCCTGTCCGGGTGGGTAAAATCATAAACAGCGGAGCCTTCACGCAGAAATTCCGGATTGGAAACAACATCAAACTCGATATTCGTTCCTCGTTTTACAAGTTCTTCCTTTACCCAGCCTTCTACCTTCCGGCCTGTTCCGATGGGAACGGTACTTTTGTTTACAATGACGGTGTAAGCGGCAATAAGAGAGCCAATCTGTCTGGAGGCGGATTCAACATGAACAAGATCGGCGCTGCCGTCTTCCGCCGGGGGAGTACCGACAGCGATAAAAACAACATTGCTTTGCATAATGGCGGAGGCAAGATCAATGGTAAAAGAAAGCCTTCCGCAACTCATATTACGCTGGACAACAACATCAAGCCCGGGTTCATAAATGGGTATAATTCCATTTTTCAAAGCTTCGATTTTTTCAGCATTGTTATCCACACATATAACCTGATTGCCGAAATCCGCGAGGCAGGCGCCGGAGACAGAGCCTACATAACCTGTTCCCACTATTGTTATCTTTGCCATAATTTAATAATGATGTCCTATACCGATAAATATTTCCCGGCTGCTTTCTCCGGAAACCTTTGGAGGCGGATTTATATGATCAACAAAATTCATGGCAAAACTTGCCCGAAGGTATAAACTTCGCATTACAGCAGGGAAAAAAATGAATTCAAGACCGCCGCAGAAGATAGTGTTGGTTATGTCAAAGGGGACGTTGTTTACCGGATCATGGTATATCGCAAGGTCAAGAATCGGGGAAATATGCAATTCAAAATCAAAAATATGCAGCTTAGGCTGATTTAACCACAGAGAAGGCAGGAAATTTAAAACCTTAACGGGTATATCAAGATTTAGTGAAAGCATATAATCGGCGCGGACGGCACGGTTTAGTATGCCCCGCATTACATCTGCTGCCTGGTCATTGTACGGCGGCTCATAGTAAAACCAGTGGCGGAATTTTACACGGCTGGATATGCCAAAAGAATTGTTAAAAACAAAATGGCCTACCGCTGTAAAAGAATAGTCAGACGACAAGGCTTCTGTTTCATGGCTAAAACGGAAAAAGTCAAATCTATAGGAGTTGTCTACTGAAACATCAAAGCCCCTGCGGAAATTTTCAATCCAGTCAATGCGGTCAAAGCCAAGGCTGTGTCCCCAGCTTAAAAAAGGTCCTTTACGGTTATCGGCAAGGGGCCATTGCGAAAAATCATGATTAAAGACAGCGGAAACTTCAGGAGTGTAGGTAAGGATTCCAAAATCGCCGACTTCAACTCCGGTTGGGATCTTCCAGGAAACAAAAGGATTGCTGGACATGTAAATGCCGCTTTGAAATTCTCCGAATTTGTCTACGTCTCTGTCACTGTTTTCAGCGTTAAGTATAACCGATTCGGTAAAGCCGAAAGTAAGAGTTGTTTGTTTAACCGGTAATTCCATAGAAAGGCCCGTGGTGTTTTTGAAATAATAGTGTTCTTCCACATCGGGCCGATATTCAAAAATGTTATCAAAAATAAAATTCCAGTTAAATCCAAAGAACCTGAAAGGAGTGTTGGAATCCAGTTCCATTATAAAAGAATTTCTCCCGTCAGCATCATATTTATAACCTATATCGAGCCTTAAAGGATTCATGGTTCCAAGAAAATTATAATCCCTGCCTTTCAGGATCAACTCAAAGCCGGTATTGGAACTGTATTTGGGATATGGAACGGCAATAATATTCCAGGTATCTTCACTTTCAATATAAATAACAACCGGAATTTTTCCGTCTGGCCGTATTTCCCCGGCCGTATAAGTGATATTTACTTTTTCAAGGACTCTTTCATTCATTAATACTTGCTGCTTGTTTCTGATATACCGCTCAAGATTTTCAAGACCGGTTATTTCTTCTCCGGTTTTAAGATCGCCTTTATATACAAGAGCACTTTGTCTGGTAATACCTTTAATATTAAAACTAAAAGAATTTATTATATATATCGAATTAGTATAAGGTAATTCTTCCCCATATTCCTGAGAAAAGGCATTATTGTTAATAAAAAAGATAAAGAACAGAGGAAGAAGCATTGATAATTTCACGTAATATAATATTCTGTAAAAATTATTCATGATACCACTGCAGATTTAATTAATAGCTGGGAAAGATGTACATTATTCCCGGAAAATTTCACTGGAACAGGAATATCTTCGGCAAATATCAACAATGTTTTATTATCCTTTTCGTCCAGGACAAGATTCTCGTCAGTTGATTTAAAAAAACTTAAGCCATAATACTGACAGCTGTGCTCAATAATAAATTCCAAATCACTTGATCCAATTAATATAACGGCATTCATTTGTTCATTGACAGCATTTTGAATAAAATCATTAATGGCATCTTTATAGACAACTACGTTTTTTATTGTACGTTTAAAATACCTGTAGCTTCTATGAATAATTTCATTAAACCCCTCGCCCGTAACGGCATAATGAATATTTCTTGAATTAAGTCTTCTTGCCGTGATCCAGCCTTTCTGAATAAGTCTTTTCAATATTGAATTTGTCATACCAAGGGATGATCTTGCTATTTTTGCCAAATCCCGCTGTTTTAAAGACAAATTCCGGCTGCCGGAAGTGTAAATATTTTCGAGAATGATATATTCCGTATCGACACTGTTTTTCATCATAAAAAAAGAAAATGGGGAAGAAGAAAGCCTATGTACCCGAGCGGCAGCCCGCAAGAGGTTACATTTATACCCAAAGGCGGCCGAAACACGCTCTTTCGGTGAGATGATTTGTTCAACTATTGAACAAAATAGCACAAAAAACCGCTATTTGCAAGACTTTTTTACGTATGAAGCCATATTTTGAAAACAAGAAACCTACTCGCACAGGTCATAAACATGTAAAGTGATTAAATTTAACAGTTTCATTTTGGAGAAATCACTTATTTCCTTTTGCTGGGCCAAATAAATCTTCCAGTTTTCAATAAAATCGGCTGCATTTTTGCGAGCTAATGGCATACGTACACCAATCAAAACAGCTTCGCCGTTTTTGTTTCTAAAAATGGTCCCTGCCTTGTATATAACCCTTATATCCGTCAGGATATTTTTTTGTACTTTCATTAAAAAAACTGCATTTTCACTGTTTTCTATCTCCTGGTTTTTAAATTTTCTGTAAACTGCATAGTCCCATTGATCCAGGGGAACACGTATTCTTGTAAGCAATTCCATGGAATCGGGATTTTCAGGTTCAGTCAATGAATAAAATCGGGAAGCGGAAATCCAGCGCGAAGTCTGGGCGCTGCGCAGTTCATAATGTGCGTCAAGGGCAATCATCGGAGTCGTTAAGTCAAAATTGCGGCAGCAGATATTGCCGCCAACCGTTGCAATGTTTCTTAATTGGGTACCTGCCATGTTTTCCAGGCATTTTGTAATAATTTCCGGTACAATTTTTCCCAGCCAAATAACATTATTAAGTTTAACCATGGAACCTATTTCCAGGTATCGTTCGGTTCTGGTTATTCGCTTCAATTCGGCAAGTTTATCAAGACAAAGTATTTTCGGCGGTAAATTAAAAGCTTCTTTTTCCTGTCCGCAGGCAATGGTAGTTCCACCGGCAAATGGGACGGCTTCGGGAAATTGTTTCCATATTGAAAAAAGCTCATTCAGCGAAGAGGGGGAAAAAATCTGATTACGCGGAGCGTCCATACTGCCTCCTCCGCATACCGGCGATTATATCGACGGCTTGTATCAACTGTTCAATATTGGTACAGCGGCATTTAATGCCGCTGAAGCCATTGATGGTTTCCTCTCTTGTCGGGTGAGAAATTTTATCCAGAAGGGCTTCGGCGCAGAGTATTTTACCGTTCTGGCAGTATCCGCAGTTTTTAAGATTGGCCAAAATAAAACCATTTATTATTTCCTGGTACTCATTGGTTTGGGAGAATCCCTCTATTGTGATAATTTCGCTGCCGCGAATTCTGAACGCGGGAATGAGGCAGGCCGGACTTACAAGTCCGTTAAAAATAACGGAACAGGCTCCGCATTGCCCGGATAGACAACCGGGTTTTGCGCCAAATAAACCGAATGCTTCACGAAGAATATCAATCAGCTTAATATCAGGTTCGCAGTTTATTGTTACATCTTCGCCGTTAAGGATAAAACCGACTGTCATAAAATTTCCATTTCTTTTTCTTTATTCAGTGCTTTCCAGATATCGTCTTTTAGCAGCGGAATTGAACTGAAATGATGATCCGCTGCCTGAGACACGGCCTGCAAAAAAGCCGACGGTATGCAATTAAACGGAAGTTCACCTATTCCCCTGGCTTCTTTTGAATTGTCATGGTGAAAATCTATATTGACCTGAGGAATACTGCCGGCATCGGGAATAGTAAATTTTTTAAACTGGTTCCTGGAAAGCGTACCATCTTCATAATTTATTATCTCTCCATAAGACCACCCAAGAGCCTGCGCAGCGCCGGCTGTAAGGTTTCTTTTGGCGTAATCCATATTGATAATTTTACCTCCGTACACGCTTATCCACACGCCCCGTATTATGGGAATGTATTGAACTGGATCAATTTCAACTTCAACTACAGCGGCCGCCAGGCCAGGTTTTGAAAATCCGCTAGTATTTATTTCATTTTCCACAAGGGGCTTAAATATTTCTTTCCATGACGGGCTATTTTCCGAATCGACAGTAGCCCGTATTGTTATGGGAAGAGGGTCACGAAATCGCTGCTGCCGTATTGCCAGGCAGCAACTTTCTATCAAACTTGTAATTACAGTTATATTTCTTGATGCGCACGAAGGCCCGCAGTCCGGAGCGTCGAATGTATTTATTATGTGTACCATTCCCGGCTCTATTGATAAAATTTCGGCTGCCATGTCGGTCCAGGTACGGCAATATTCTTCTTCTGAACTGATGGAACTTGCCCTTATTTCCAGTTCACTATCCTTTGTTAGTGTTACTTGAATGCCGAAAGATTCTTCAACGCCAGCTCTACAGTAAAGCAGGTCGTTTCCCTGATAGCCAAGGGAAATGCCAATACCTCTGTGGGATTCAATGTTTTCCGTCCAGCTTGTATTATCTCTCTGGTTTAATTCATTGCCGGCTTTATTCCCGCGGCTGTGCCTTAATAATTCATAAGAAGCGTTTTTACGGAAGTAATCGCTCATCGAAGCGGCATTGCCCAAAAGTTCTTTCGCACGTTTTGAATCGTCACAGGAAAGTAAAAAAGACAACGCACCGTTGATATTAAAATTATTGTCACGCAGCGATAAAGGGGATTGCCTTACTTTGTCCGCTATCAGCGAAATATGGTTTTCCATGGAAAAAAAGCCTGAAGACAAGCCGAACCCGTTGAAAGGCCCCTGGGGAGGAATATTTGTTTTATACGCTTTGGCAGAAAGGCTTAAAGCATCATGTTGATATACTCCAAGGCTTCCAAGACATGTTTGATCCAGCAGTTCCTCGGCGTTAACTCCATACCCGCCAAGGTTAACGCAAATATTTATTTTGGCGCCGGTAATATTATCCTTGTCGTCCAAGGCACTGGAAATATTTATCGAAGTTTGGCACCTTTTGGGCGTATAAAGGAAATCTTCTTCCCTTGTAAAAATCAGCCTTACAGGTTTTTTTGTTATTAAAGTTCCAAGAGCGGCATGGCAGGCAACAAGCGAAGGATACCAGAGTTTCCCATCAAGATGTAAACCGGTAATTGTCGGTTCAACATGCAGGGAATCTGGCTCTATTTCAAGGTTTTCCAATATTGTTCTTTTAACATGATTCAGCCACTGGGAGGCAGTCCGTACAACCATTACATTTGGGTTATCTTCCCTATACCAGGATACCGCTCCAACAGGTTCCGAATACCAGTGCTCCTGTATGCCTGTGTGATGAACGCTTTCAATAATTTTTGCCGCCCGGGAGAATGCATCTTCCGGATTGCCGAATAAAATGTCACGTTTTGCGATTACCATGTTTTCATCGGCTTCATCGTATGTAAAAACGGGCTCTTCCTCTTCGGCAATAACGCTGCACTGGCTGGCAAAATCTTCGAGCCTTGCTTTATCCGGGCCGGCAAGAATGGCGACAGGCTCGCCGATATACGAAAGTTCATCGCCTGCGAGTATGGGAAGATTTGAATCTGCAAGTTGATTTTTTCCCGTGATATCGCCTGCCCTGATTATATAATAGCCGGCGGGCAGTTTGGGGCAATTCATTTCTTTTAACCGGCCTTTTGCAATATGAGACCTGACAGTAACGGCGAAAAGCATTTCCTTCAGGTAAATATCTTGCACATAACAGAAGGAGTCCATTTTATTCAAGCCTCATACTGGGGATTGCCTCTTTCAATATATCTTTTAGCATAATGCTGTTGCGGTATGCCTGCGGATATCCTGGCGTAAAACGGCAGATTGGGCGCAGCTTGTCAATCAGGGCAGGAATGTCAATGAAATGGGTATCATTTTTTCTGTCTACGCGTAAGATACGGTTGTATCCGGTTTCACAGGGCTGCTCGTCTTCCGCCCAAAGCAGTTCTTCAAGCCGTTCCCCGGGGCGAAGCCCGGTATACTCAATCCTGATGTCAGCCGCCGGTTCAAAGCCGTAAAATCTGATTAATTGCTCGGCTAAATCCCTGATGCGCACCGGCTCTCCCATGTCCAGCAGGTAAAGCGTGCCGTTTTCCCCGACTCCGCCGGCCTGGAGTACCAGAGAGCATGCTTCTGGAATGGTCATAAACCAGCGGCGTATTTCCGGATGTGTTACAGTAACGGGACCGCCTTTTTCAATCTGCTGCTGGAAAAGAGGTACGATTGAACCGCGGGAACCAACGACATTGCTAAAACGCACTACCATGAAGTTTGTAGCTCCGGCTGCAGCAGCCTGAAGAACCATTTTTTCACATATATATTTTGAGGCGCCGTAGATGGAAATTGGTTCAACCGCCTTATCTGTAGTTATGTGAACAAAGCGTTTTACCAGGTGCTTTTCAGCGGCTTTTATAAGATTTTCTGTTCCCAAAACATTATTTTCTATAGCTGCCACCGGGTTTTCTTCAATAAGCGGTACATGCTTATAGGCCGCAGTATTAAATATTACATCAGCCTTTAACTGCCCCAGAATGTAGCTTATATAATCAGAATCTTTTAGATCGCCAATAACAGGAATTAACGTTGCCTTTTCGCCAATTCCCTCCTCCTGTAAAAGGCGCAGCTCCCGGTCTATTTGGTAAATGGAATTTTCGCCGTGCCCGAAAAGGTAGAGCCTGGAAGCGCCGCCGGAAAGAAGCTGCCTGCAAAGCTCACTGCCGATGGAACCGCCGGCGCCTGTTACAAGTACACGCTTGTTCCTTAAATACGCAAGGCTCTGCTTAAGCTTAATAACCACCGGAGTTCTGCCAAGTAAATCCTGCGGATCAATGGAACGGGTTTGAATAAGATGTGCATCTCCCTCAATAATTTGTGAAATACCAGGTAAAATTCGGATTTGCTGAAAACCGGCTTTTTTTAATATGTTGTAAAGCTCTTTATGATACTCACGGCTGGCGCCGGGGATAGCAATTATAGCCTCGTCAGCCGGATTCATGCGAAGAAGCATTGCCACATCCCTGATAGGCCCCAAAACAGGAATTTTTTCGATTTTTCGGCCTATCTTTTCAGGATCATCATCCAGAAAAGCGACAACTTCGCCGAAAACGGCCTTTTTTGACAATTCATTTACCAGGGTTCGGCCTGCAAACCCCGCTCCAATTATATACAAACGCTTCGTTTTTTTTGTTATCACAATATCCCCATACGAATCTAAAACCTGGACTTCTCCAAAGGCAGTATCACTTCAAAGGCCAAATCGAGCGAATATGAATCGTCATAGAGATCCAGCTTAATCTTTGCCCTTCCTTTCCGCTTATCCACCTTGATTATCTTCCCTTCAAGACCCATTAAAGGCCCTTCAACAACCACTATACGGGAATTCTCATTAAAATACACCTTTGATCTGCCGGCCACAGGACCCACTTTTTTAATAAAGTGAAGTACCAATTCCAAATCGCGATCTGCCAACGGAGCAATATCCTGATTGGACCTTAAAAAACGGTAAAATCCGCCGGTTCGTCTGAACTCCCACTGATATGCCATTATTGCTTCGTTGGAATCGGCTTCGACAAATATATAGCCGGGAAATACAGCCGCGATTGTCTGCCGAATAACTCCGGCGCGCCTGATATCCAGACGTCGTTGGGGAAAATAAAGGGGAAAGTTTATTTCAGGATGAAGCGCCCTAAAACGGCTTATAAACTTGTTTTCGGCGCCGCTCTTTACCTGTATGGCGTAATATTTCATGCTGGAACCTGTTAGCGCTTTTTTACAGTATAACTGGTCATGCCCGGAGGATTCAATGCTTCCGTTCCACCAGATAATTCGCACAGACCGAATTGTCCGTTGAATTTTTCCGATAATTGTCCACAATTATTGAATAAATGCGGAGTTAAAAGCTGCCCGCAAAACCCGCAAGAGTGGGAACAAGGGTGATTAAGGTAGTTCTGGACGCCAATATACTGGTATCTTCCTTACTGGCAGACGGTCCGCCGGCTGTTATCCTTGATCTTGTTGCCAATGGCAGGCTGATCCCGGTTTATAATGATGCTATCATGCGTTAATACTGGGATGTTTTATCAAGAAAGAAGTTTGGATTTCTATCCACACAAGTTACCCGCTTAATGAATGACATTTCAAAAGCCGGATTGCCCGTTGAAAACGGTCCCCACAGCAGAATTACTATGGTTGATGAAGATGACCGGATTTTTTATGATGCGGCTGTTAAGGCTTCGGCTTATCTGGTAACCGGCAACACAAGGCATTTCCCCTCGGAATCATTTGTTGTTACTCCAGCTAATTTTTTGTCCATCTACCAGCAGGCCGGCGGTGGTTGAAAAAGTTAGGTCTTTGATGCAGAATGTATATAGGGGAATTTTATGGAAGTTGATAAAAAAACAGCAGAAATATTTTCTTCTTCCTGCTTTTGGGATTTAGAAAAGACAAAACTCAATCTTGATAACAGTAAAAACTATATTATTAATAGAGTCTTATGCAGAGGCAATATGAGTGATATAAAACTTTTATTTAATTATTATGGATGGGATACAATAAAAGAAGAAGTTGTAAAAATTAAATATTTAAATGACAAAATATTAAATTGGCTAAGTTCTCTCTTCCAAATAGATACCAAAAATTTCAGGTGTTATAATAACAGAGGTATATTTTGAAACTGAAAAAAGCCGGAATAAATGAATTCTTGTGGGAGACACTTTGTAAATTTCAAAATGAAAAATTATTTGCTTCATATAACCTGGTTGGCGGAACTGCACTAAGCCTTCAAATAGAGCACAGAATATCTACTGATATTGATTTATTTACAAAAGAAAAATTGAATAATGAGGAAATATTAAATTTTGCGAAAAAAATTGATAAAAATGTTGAAATTAAAAATAGTACCGGAATAATTATGCAAATATTCTTTCCTAACAGTAATCCTGAAAGAGAATTAAAAGTAGATTTTGTAAATTATGAATATCCATTATTAGAACCACTGGTAGAAAATGACGATGGCATACGTCTAATAGGGAAAAATGATATATCTGCAATGAAAATGTCGGCGGCGGGAACTAGGGGTTATGAAGCCAGAGACTTTGTCGATTTATTTTACCTGCTAAAAGAAATTCCAATAGGAAAAATTGTTGATAATTTTAAGAAAAAGTACAGCACTGATAATATTCAGCATTATCTAAGAAGTATGAATTATTTTGATGATATAAGCAATGAATCATGGCTGGCTATTAAAATGATACATGATAAATTAATAATAAAAGATGTAAAGAATACTTTGGATTCTGAGGTAAATAATTATTGGAAAAATTATTTAAATATTTCGAATCCAAAGTAAACTAATAGTAATATCTCTCAAAGCGCACATGGCAGTTTAAGGTAAGGGAGATAAACTCACACAAAGGCACGAAGGTGGATTTGCCTACTACTGTGTAATCACTGTTAGCTGCAATATACTCACTTTTCTTCTCTCCTATCTTTTACCTATTCCCTTCTACCTGCCAAAATCCGTATACCGGATTTTGGCATCTTCCCTTTTTCCTAAAAATTAACTGCTCCAGCTGCTCCTGTTCTGGGGTTTCCATAAAAGTCCGTTGTCGGGAAATCCGCAAGGTTTAAGGGTACAATATTAAGAGCGCTGCTGAGTGGTTTAAAGGTGCTGGTATTTATGGGAACACCGGTAATGCCAAGGGACGAGAAAGTTCTGTCGCCGGTTCCTGCAGCCCACCCGCTTTGGGTTGAACCAGTGCCAATAGAGACATCAGCCACATTGCGGCCGTTGGAAGAAACAGAACCATAAGAATGAATTACCGGATATGTTGGGGCAGTATTCCCATAAAATATATTCCCTGTAAGGTTACCATTATGCCAATAAATGGCTCCCCCCATATTACCACTCACAGGGACCTGATTTCCATAAAAAGTACATCCTTTTAGTATAAGGGAACCCCAACTGGAGCTATTAATAGCGCCGCCAACCTCTGCAGCTCGATTATCACTGAAAATACAGGATTCCAGAGTAAGATGGGAAGTATTATCAATGGCTCCACCTGCGGGAAACTTGTTAGCTCTGCCGCCCTTGAAATGAATACGGCTTATTTTTACAATACAGTTGGGGTTGCTTGAAATTAATGCAGATTGGATATTGTCGTCGAAATTTGATGTACTTCTAGCCAATGTAACACCGTTCCCTTCCAAAATTAAAAATTTGCCTATTGCCATTGAACTGGGGGCACCTATATTCAGAGTGCTAGTCAATGTAATAACACTGCTTCCTGGTGTTACTCCGGTTATACGAATAATATCATAGCTTATAGAATTGTTTACAGTATGGCGCAGGGTTCCAGGTATATTTGCACTACCGGCTTCATCGCTTAAATTGTTCACAATAACAGGCCGGCCGAATATTGCCCCTGCGAATGTATGATCACTTAATGTCATTGATAATTGTTCGTCATTACCAAGTATATGTAAAGGGTTACTTGTACTGCCTGACCAATGAATAAATTCATAGCCAGGTTCCGCATTTGCCGTTAGGGTAATTGGTCCGGAAAAAATAAAGTCCTCTGATTCCGGCGTTATGCTAACACTGCCCCTCTCTGTATCGTTTACCGATAGATCAAGGTAATAACCAACAGGGATTGGATCGGTCTGTACTGCTCCGGCTGCCGCTCCATTGCTTATTGGTGTACCGTAAAAGTCTATGCTTGGGTAGCCTGCGGGCAGGGTGGTAATGAAATCCCATGCTTCATAGCCAATCAACCGTAAGGTTATGGGCGAGAATGGCAGGTCTGTGTTGCTAATGAGTTTGTCTGTGTCTGTCATATCTAAAGTAGTCAAGCCGGCTTGTATAACTAATACCTTATTAGCTTCCGACAAGGCTTCGCTTAATAGGTTGTAACCGCCAGAAACAACTGTTCCATTGTTGTTAATTACCGGCAGGCAAAATGTATTGTTCACCCCATAGAATAAGTTGCCGGTCAGATACAGGCTTCCCTGTTCGATAAACACCCCAAGCATTGATCTGCTGAGAAAGAAAGTACAGGAATTCAGGGTCAGGGTTCCTTCACTATAAAGTTGTGTGACGGTTGAACCGGCATTATAGTTATCGCTTATAATGCAAGATTCGAGGGTTAGATTTCCATAATTACGGATATACCGGCCTTCACCGCTTGATCTTGCGTCTTTAAAATGAATACGTCTAATATTCACCGTGCCGTTTTCAATTAACATCATTTGGGAATCAGAATAGCCGGTTGTCCATGTAGGCGTCATTATTGTACCGTTTCCAAGAATGGTAAGGTCTTTGCTTATTTCCAGGCGGCTTCCAAGGTATATTGTTCCTACGCTGCTTTCTATATAAATCGTGCTGTTAGGTGCAGCATTGTCAATGGCATAGCGCAATGTTCCTGGCCCATAATCCCCACTGCTTACTACCGAGTAAACAGAGAAATAATCCACAGTAAAGGTATACTCAAAATAGCTTTCCATACCTTGATAAATATGCAAGAATTCTTCCCTGCCTGTAATATGGGCGCCATTGCTCATGCTGAACACAACCCTGTAGTAACCTGTGTCCAGCTCAAGTTCGCTTTCTTTCCATGTCCAGGGAGTTCCGCCGGTAAAATATAATGTCTGTTCGGGTATTTCCGCTTCTTCATCCAATGGCGAAATGGTCATGGACGCTGTGGTTACTTCCGACGGGTAATCAATTTTCCATTTGAATGTCCCCATTCCTCCGCCTTCGATAATGGGCCGCAGTTCAATGTTTCGGCTTGTTGTGCCTCCCGAACTAATCGTAATACCTGCCATGTTTCCAGTGGCTACCGGAACCGGACTTTCCCAGCCAACAAAAGCGGTAACTGTAAGATTCCATATTCCTACGGGCAGTCTTATTGCATTGTCAAGCTCGCTTTCATACCTGGACACAGAAATCTCTTCTTTTCCATCACTGTTAAAAATAAGGGTGTATCTTGAAATATTTTCCGGTTGTGTTACAGGAAGTATGGTTCTTGCATTGCCGGCCCTGCCCAGGTTCAGGATAAAGAAACCTTCGCCCATATCGTATTGCCGCTCATTCGGCGACTCCATTATGTTTGGACAACCAGCTAGAATTGCTAACAACGCTGCCAGCGCAATCAGGAAACCTGTTCTTTTTCCAATGACAGCGGATAATTGTTTTTCGTTATTTGCAACTCGTTTCTTGTTCATTGTTTCTACTCCTTTTTAATATTCAACTCTGAATGAAACTGTTTTGTTATAGGGTACACCGTCTATCCATACTGATATCGTTAAGAAATGTTTACCGATGTAATTATATGCGCTATTTGCGGCGCTCAATGTAAAAGATGCTCCGGTTCCGGTTACATCCGTATCCTGTACCCGCCAACTGATACTGTCGTACTGTCCGGGGTTTTCTACTGTTACGGTTGCTGTGGTCGGCTCGCCCTTGCTTTCACGGTAAAGAATCACATCCGTATCTATAACAGGAACCACATCGCTAATCTGGCCGAAGGAAATACTGAACTCTGCATCTCCCGGCCCCAGATACACCCACGCTTCTTGGGGGTTGCCGGTAATAATATATCCTTCTTTAGAAACCGACATGCTTACTGTACCGCTTTCGCCGATTTCATTTATGGGAACTTCGTAAGCTCCGTTCCATATTTTGCTTATTGTGCCAATACTTGCACCTGTAGAACCGCCGTCAAATGTAATGTCCGCATTGCTTAAGCCTTCAATGTCCATGCTGAAATAGAGTGTGAGTATGGTAGTTGTTTCGAAATGCCAGCCGTTAGCCATTAAATTGCTAAAAAATACCTCGACCGGCTCGGAATTATACACCTGTGTTTGTTTCTTATTATTCCATATATGGTATCCGCTTTTTGTTACCTCAACTGTAATCTGTCCGCTTTCGGTAATTCCGCTTACAGTAAGCTCGTAATGGCCGTCTCCTATATGTGTTAATGTCCCTTTCGTTATACCGGTACTATCGGTATCTGTTATTATTATATCTGATACATTTAAACCTTCGATTTCCCGATCAAAATATAAATTTATTATTGTGGTTGTCTGTTCTTCCCAGCCGTTGGCTATAATATCACCAAAGTAAACCTGAATAAGCGATGGGTCTATCCAATAATGTACCCATACTATTTTCTGGTTCCCACTTATACTGTACCTGCTCTTTGTTACAGAAACACTGACCTCGCCACTTTGGTAAATATCACCTAATGCCAGTTCGTAGTTTTTTCCGCTTCCTGTTAATGCGCCTTTTACCGCTCCTGTGGAGCCGGCATTAAAATCTATATCCGAAGCAGTTAATCCATTGATGGGCTTATTAAAAGAAAGAGTCAGCATTGTGGTGGTAAAAGTATCCGCCCATCCGTCGGCGCTCAGGCTTTCAAAAATTACAGAAAACTCATCGCCGCCATCTCCCATTGGACACCCCGTCCACAGCAAAACCAGTGCCGTGAAAATTACTGCAAGCCTCAAGGGAAATTTCATATTTGCACTCCTTTTTTTATACAGCCAGGAACGGCCTGGACGAGAATTATAACTAAATTGATAATTTTAAAAAATAAAATAATCAGGTGGGTCTTATATGCAAGAGAAAGTCGATTCCTTATTAAAATAGTCATATTTACATAGGGAGCCAAAACATTTTTCATGTTTCTATAAACAACTCCTGATATTATGAAGAAACTATAATGAGGGCGGATTTATCAAGGGGGGCTTTTTCACGGCTGTGGTAAAAGGGTGGGGCGCTGGCGTAGGGGCATGTATTCATCCATGACAAACCTTAAACTATTGTGTACATTAAAAGTAATGCAAAAAGATAACGCCAAATTGCTCCAATTTTCTCCTTCGATATTTTGGGATGTTCGAGTTGAAGAATATGATATTAGAAGAGACAAAAAAAAAATAATTGAAAGAGTTATGAATTACGGAACAGAATCGGATGAAATATTGCTTTACAAATTATATTCGTTTAATGCTATAAAAAAAATTGTTGTCAACTTGGAAAATTTAAATGAAAAAACAGTTTCGTATCTCAGCTTTGTATTCAATATAAAAAGAGCAAAATTTAAAAGTTTCGGCAAAATACCCTGGTATGTGCTGGAAAATAATGATGAAGGAAAATAGATCAAATGCTATATAATGGTGTTGTTTCTGAAAAACTTATAGATTTATTAATTGAATTGCAAAGCGAACCTATATTTAAAGATTATATACTCGGCGGCGGGACAGCTCTGGCTCTGCAAATAGGACACCGAAAATCCATAGATATTGATCTGTTTACTACAAAAAAGCAGAATAATAATAATCTGTTGGAATATTTTAATTTCAAATATAAATATTTTGATTTAATAAGTATAGATACATATATACTACGTTTAGTTGTTAACAAAATAAGTATTGACTTGATAGGCACAAATCAAAATATTTTAGAAATACCAAAAACTGAAAATGGCATAACACTATTTGGGTTAAGAGATATTGCGGCCATGAAATTAAGGGCTGTATCCTTAAGAAGGGAAGTAAAAGATTTTATTGATATTGCATATTTATTAAAAACAATACCGATGGATTCGATGTTTGATTTGTATAAAAAAAAATATGGGACTGATGATATATTGTTTGCCAAAAAATCACTTTCAGAATGTTTTCACGGCATTGATAAAAACGAATTACATAGTATTGAAATGTTAAAAAACGATATTGATTTAGAAGATGTACCGAAGATAATATCAAACGCATTATTTAAATACAATGATAAGAACGGCATTAAAGAAAAGCCATCGTTTTTTAATTATTTCAAGCCTAAAAGGAATCGCTGATATCTTTTCCCTTTATTACCTCTTTGCGCCCTTTGTGGTTTCCTTCTTCCTCTGTGTTCGCCGGAGTCTGTAGGAAAACCCCTTGTTTTTTTCACACGGAGAAACACGGAGGAATGGAGAACACGGAGGAAAAGTCTGAACTGGCTTATACAAATGGCCTATACTCCGAACCATTATGCGGCATTGTTCCTTCTATTAAGCTCATTCA
>Ga0099364_10000091_pt1 | contig 144878 bp, 126 predicted proteins | sample TergutTh196P3_FD_73070 | JGI IMG/M metagenome (GOLD analysis project Ga0099364, IMG submission 73070) | Microcerotermes parvus P3 segment gut microbial communities from Pointe-Noire, Republic of the Congo - Th196 P3 | ecosystem: Host-associated > Arthropoda: Insects > Digestive system > Gut ... | reverse complement strand
TGTGATAATTTCACCCCTAAGAATAACCAGGGAAAATTTCACCCCCTGGTAAAATAGGAGGTATGAAATATATCATGAGCAAAGAAGCATTGGTAAAACTAGCATTGATTCAAGGTGCAGTTGAGGGCAAATACACGGTTAATGATGTAGCCGTACGGCTTAATCTAAGCCATCGGCGGATAAAGCAACTAAAAAAGGCTTTCAGAGAAATTGGAGAGAATGCGGTTATTCACGGCAATTCAGGGCGGCATCCCGCCAATTATAAAGATGAAAAATTAAAGGCGAAAATAATCGCATTAAAAAACTCTGAGTTGTACAAAAATACGAACTTCACTCATTTTCAAGAACTGCTCGCCGAAAGGGAAAATATACAAATCGGTTATACGACGCTTTCAAGAATACTCAAAGGGGCAGGAATAGTATCAAAGAAAAAACACAGGACGGAAGGCAGACGGTTCAGGCGCAGGGAACGCAGAAAGGCCAGAGGAGAAATGCTGCAGGGTGTTATTTATAACATAGTATGGCCCAATAATTATAATTTAAAGTGAACTTATTAAAGAACCACTGTGTTTTTATGTCATTATTCCATATGCATAAATTACTCCGGCCACACAACAACAAGCGGCCAGCCCTCTTGTTGCTTTACCTCAAGCAGTGCTACAAGTTTTGCATCTATTTCTGCGTCAAAGCCTTTATCAAGTTTTGCCCGCGCGGTTATTTCTGGGGTTTGCAATACTACAAGCCGCCTCTGGAATTCCGCGTTATTCTCGACTGCGATTTGCAGTTCATAATCTTCTTGCGTTATTACGCCAGCCGCTATTTTTTCTTTCGGCGCCATCTCGGCAATCTGACCGTTCACGACCTTGAACCCCGGCTGCGGCCCGTCAAGCCCTGCTATAACCCGCTCATCCGCCGTCATGGGGCGTATAGTATCACTGTCAATAATATATCCTTCCCAAGGCGGTATCTCACCTCGAATAATGCGCTCCTCGTCACTGTCCAATACTGGGCCAAACAAACCACTTACCGCAAAGTTATACAGCATAGGCCCGTGTGTGGTGATATCACTATGTGATGCAACAAAAGGACTGTACTTAGTCTCATTTTCGAATAACACATCAATTATTATGCTTGAATGTGCTATATCCGACCAACGTGGATTTTTAGCATTTGTAAACATTATGCTACCCTCCTAAATAAACAAACTGAATTATGTTCTCCAGACTGCCTCCATGTACCTGACACTGTAGAACCCGAACCAGCATTATTATACTTACTATTGCTACTGTCTAATCGTATTACTGCTGAAGCATTTCTGTTGGATGCTTCCACAATATGTACCACAATGTAAGAACCAATCGGTAAATTGACTTCATTTGCTGCTGATGCAGCAGCAACTACAGCTATGCGATTATCTAATGTGCCTTGATTACCAGTAGCTCTAATTGTGGGTGCGCCTGTAAATACAGGATTTGCTAAAGGCGCATGGCCTTCAAATATATTGCTTTCTGGTATTATTACTCCGCCGCCAAAACGAGAATATAACGTTGTACCTGTAATTGTTCCGACAGAGCTTATTGTTATCCATGCGCTGTTTTCGCTTCTATAAACGACATTATTACCAGTTCCATTCATGGATGATATTCTTGAGCGTGAACTACTGGAACGTACGGCGTAATATTTATTAGATACAGTTGCATTAGTTATTTGTACAATTCCGCTGTTTTCGAGCATGTAAAACCCTACATTTCCTGTAATGATGTTGCCCCCTACAGCATTACAATATTGAAAATAAGTAGTCAATAAGTTTCGTTGTGCAGTAAATCCGATATTATCTTCTGATGTTGCTGTAAATCCTAGAATTATTAGAATGCCGCCAAGAGAGTTGTTTTGACAAATTACCCTGCCTACTTTATGCGTTTGTACATTTGCAGCAGCAATAGCCGTATTGTTTGCGTCAACACAGTTTATTATAAGTGAGCCGGGCCCGTAAAAACGTTCAATGGTAATATTACCGGTTATTGTTCCCGGCTTGACACGGATAGTTATGTTTTCTCTTAGATGTTTTAGCAGTCCGTTTAATACGGCTTGTAATCCGGCTACATCGGTGTCTATGGTACGTGCTGTGGTTGTATAGCTGCGGGCCTGATATACCTGGGCTTCAGATGCAATCTGTGTTCCGTCATTGACAGGCTCATTTGTTTTATTGGGGATTCTGGCTATGTTATCAGCGCCTAAAGTATTTACCCATGGCGACCATGTGCCGCTAACACATCTTCGCTGCCATGTACCGTTAGTATTGTACAATTTCTGATAAGTTATATAATCAGTCGTGCTTGCCTGTCTGGAGGTGCGAACCTCTAAAATAAAAGCATGATGGCTTGGTAAATTTGATATAATTGGAGACGCCGCAGTGCCGGTTCCGCCGTCACTTATGGAAAAGTAAAACCCTCTTGTAATTCCGTTACCAAAATGCAAATTATTTAAATTAGTTGTTACATTGGTTATGTTATTACGCAGATTACCAAGAGCTGCATTTGGGTTTGCCGCTCCTGTGCCGCCGTTTGCAACAGAGACGGGCGCACTAATGCCAAGAGGGCTTGCCGATGTTCCGTCGCCTTGCAAGGTATTGTTACGCGCTACTGTAAATAATCCCCCGCTCTCCGGTAATTGCGCCGAAGGAACCTTGCCGTTTGCGCCCAATGCCGCCACCCCGTTGGCAACACCTCTTTGATTGCTCCTTAACTGCGCGTCGTTGGTTACGTTGCCTAACCCGACATCTGACTTTGTAACCGCCAAAGCTGTTTTTACCTGCGCTACAGTGGGATTATCAACTATTTTTAACCCCGCAATTGTTTTTGACAACAAAGATTTAATGTTATTCCGAAAACTTTGCAGCCAGTTTATAACCGTATCTTTTCCAGCGTTTTTTAATGCATCAGATCCTCCGGAGTCGGCAAGCGTTATCTGATGAGAGTCGGCGCTGTTATCATGCGCGGTAATAGCTGTTGTAAGCTCTGTATCGTCAACCCAGTCTGCATTGTCAGAAAAGTAAGCCCAGACAGGAGTAGAAGTCCAACCCGCGATTGCCTGCCATACGCCGTTATTTGCCGCAGTGTCTGCTATAACGCGGCACAGGTAATTAACTGATTTATCAAGCCCTGTCATCGGGAGCTGGCTTCTTAATTTAACAGCAGTTAGCCATGTTTGTGTAGCGAGCTTGGTTTCCGCCGCGACTGCATGCACCGCCGCCATAGTTGCAATCTGTGTATTATTTACAGATGTTGCAGGAGTAGGCGCTGTCGGCGCGCCTGTTAATGCCGGGCTGTTAAGCGGCGCTCTTGCGGAAACTTGCGCTTGCAATTTACCGAGAGCCGACAGTACTGTATCTGTCGCTGCAATTACTGTGTTTGCTGTTGTGGATAACCCTGTAAGTATGGCGCCTCTTACCGCCTGCGCTATACGTTGCGGCGTCCATGATCTTATGGTCGTACCGGCGCCTGCTTCCGCTTCCGCCTGCGTGGCGAGGGTGCGTGCGGGTTCTGCGCCTGCCTGCGCTGCTGTAACGCCGTGCGGGTTGTTTTTGTCATTGGCGTGTACGGTTAAATCTTGTATGCTTTTCTGCGCAATATCAATGGATTCATGAGCTTCGAAGATGCCTTGTTCAATTTTATTCATGTTGTCGGCGCTGAACGGCGTTCCCGGTTCTGTTACTATGCCCGGAACGTTTTCCAACACGACTGATCTTGATGTTTCCTGGGATTTTTCAAACCTGTTGAGGTTTGAGCCTCTTCGGGGCCGAGATGCCTCAAATAGAAAATGTTACCCAAATTAAAATAAGGATGTCGCGAGGAGGGCATCCGAATGGGGTTAAACATGAAAGAGAAAAAGGCAGTAGCAGGGGAATATAAGCCCCGTTATCAAAAGGCATCGAAAAAAGAAAAGAAAGGCATACTGGACGAGTTCATTCTGTTGACAGGTTATCATAGGAAATATGCAGTCCGTTTGTTAGGAGCAAAGCAGATAAAACAGGTTATGGTCTACATTGACGGAAAGCCTGTAAAGATTAAACCGGAGAAAAAACGACCTGCTAACCGAAAGGGGAAACGGGTTTACACCGATGATGTTATAAATGTTCTCCGTCATGTCTGGACATTTTTTTGGTTTAAGTGCGGTAAAATTCTCGCCCCGTTTATGAGACAGCAAATGGTTTACATAATGCAGTGGAAAGCCTTTGGTATAACCGATGAAATTGCGGAAAAGCTGACAAAGATAAGCCCTGCCACCATTGACCGTTACCTTAAAAAAGACAAAGCATTATTGAAGCTGAAGGGAAAAAGCCTTACAAAACCTATGGCTTCATTGAAAAGTCGCATACCCATTCGCACCTTCTACACCAGCGAAGAACGAAAAATACCCGGTTTTTGGCAGACTGATACCGTTCATCACTGCGGACAGGCTGCATACGGGCAATATTTACATACTTTGACAGCCACAGATGTAGCCTCCGGCTGGATTGAGCTTCGTTCTATGCTTAATAACGCTCACAAGTGGACTTTCGAGGCTTTATCTAACATTAAAGAAACAACAATTCTTCCGGTTAATGAGTTTCATGGTGATAACGGCTCGGAATTTATCAACAACCATACGGAAGCTTGGTGTAAAAAGAACGGTATACATTTTACCAGAAGCCGCAGCAATAAGAAAAATGATAACTGTTTTGTTGAGCAGAAAAACGGTGCTGTTGTTCGTGAATATGTCATGTACGACAGGCTTGAGGGAATTGAAGAACAAACACTTCTAGCCGCCGTCTATCGACCTCTTACGCCGTTGCTCAATTATTTTATGCCCACTCAAAAACTTAAAAGTAAAACTAGAATTGGGTCTAAAGAGATTAAGGTTTACGATGACCCTAAAAGTCCGTATCAAAGGCTTATGGAATCTCCACATACACCTTTAAAAACAAAAGAAGCTCTTAAAGCACAAATCAATCTTTACAATCCAGTTGAACTACAGGACAATGTGAACAAGGCTATCACCCGCCTAAGGCAGCGGCTCGCCCAACCGAACCGTATTATTACCAAAGGGGGCTGAATAGTTTCGGTAACATTTTTCATGAGGCAACGCGGGGGCTTCCATTCTGTTTTTATATATGCCATAATGTTAATATATCATGCGCTGTGGTCGCTTTCCCTAATTGGGATAAAGTGCATTGAAAAACTAAAACAATGGTATGGAGGCAAGGATTTATGAAAAGATTGTTGCTTTTAACAATTGCCTTTGCTACAATATTTGTTATGAGTTGTGAAGAACCAGAAGTTAATCCGTTTGTAGGAACTTGGGAAAATGAAAGCGGCGATGGGTTACGTTATGTTTTTTCAGAAAATTATGTTGAACAATACACAATACTAAATGAAAGTATTCGTTTTAAAGGTACTTATTATTATGATGATATCCATATAACTATAAATACAGATTACAGGGCGCAACCGTTTGATGACTTGAATATTTACCCAGATCCGTTTGTGTGGACATATAGATTTGAAAACAATGTTTTAATAATAGGAATAGGTTCTTTTACTAAAATACCGAATTAATTTTTACAAGCCAATATTTATTTTCTTATTGCAAGTAGCGTTGCTTGAATATTGGGGTCTTTATATTCATACACCTCACCAGCGTTTAATGTAGAAGTTGGTAGTCCTACAAGTCTTACTGTTCTACCTCCAATTCCTACTGTAAAATTAATATTATTAATAGTGGTATACCCAAAATAATAGTTTCTACCGTCTACGGTAGTAATATTTATATGATGGTAGCCCCATATGCCGCTAATAGATGGATCATGGTATATAAAAAAGATCTTTTCTATTTGGCTTCCATTCCATGTACCGGCTGTTGGAAATACAGTAAAATCAATACCTGCGCCAGGTTGAATAATACTGCGAACACTTACCCAAACATTGTAGACTTGATGTGCTCCGGGAAAATCAAAAATATGAGGCTGCGACGGCATTACTTTTAGAACATCTGTATCTATATTTCCTCTCATTGTAGAGTTTCCGCTTATGTCTATATCTCTAGCTGTTATCCCTATAAATGTTCCATCGCTAAATGTACCGCTGTTTGCGTCCACATGCCCTGTAAAAGAACCGCTTGTCGCCTCTATTTCCCCTTTTATCTTTGCATTCACAGCTTCGAGAAGACCGTCCGACGACAACTTAAACAGCGGGCTTCCGGTCTGCGGATCAACCGCTTCGCTTTGAATTACGCCGCCCTGTCTCAACGTAATAACCTGCGCTGCCAATTCTTCTATGAACGCCTGCTGCGCGATAAGCAGCCGGGCGATAACCGCCCCGAACCATTCCATGTTATCTGCTAACGCGGGAACTTCAAGCCCGTCTTTAAAACAGCGCATGTACAGATCGGCGTGGGTATCGGGCGAGCGGAACGTCCACGCAGTACCGGTCCACTGGAAAACGCTCCCGGCCTGCCGGCCGCTAACAGCGGCGACCGCAAGCACATAATCCCCCTGCCTTGCCTGCACCAAGCCTTGAACAGGGCCTTTTATAATCGTTACATTCGCCGAAGACGCCGACGGCAGCGACGTTATTGTACCCAGATAACGCGGGGAAGAATTTCTTATATTTTTTATAACAGTTAACGATGCGGAATAAACCGCGCCCTGGAACTGCGCGCGTACGGTAATAGCATTGGCATCGCCCAAAACCGCATTGGCGTTAACCGTTATAAGGCCGTTTGCATTTACAGATATCCCGCCCGGCGCGCCTGTCAAAGAGAATGTTACGCCTGTCAGGATTGAGTTCCAGCGGAATAGCCGCGCCTGTATAGTAAGCGGCAGCAGCCCTGCGAGGATATTGCCGTCGCCGTCGGTTTCTAGCGTTATGCTTGGTTGGGACAGGCTTAACCAAACCGGCGTAATGTCGTCAGTACCGCGCTGGGCTTTTATTCTTACAGGCGGCCCCCATTCCCCGTCTTCGATCGATTCCGAAATCTTCGCCGCCTGCCAGATGCTGCGATAAGTCTGGATATGATGCCACCCGCCGTTCTGCCCGCTACCCGTTGGATGCGGCGGTTCGTCTTCACCGTCGTGGTAGACGAAAAACGACCGCCACCTGTCGGGGTTCACAACGCCGGAATCCACGGCGCCGGAGACGGGGGTAATCCTGTTAACAAATTCGGGCAGTATAAAATCAGGCGAGTCGACGCCGAATATTTCCGGGCTGTATTCAACGCACGTCATGACCGCTGTAAAATTGCCGCCCGGCTGTATGTCGGTGATAATAAGATCAAGGGCTTCATACCCCCGCATGCCGAAAGCGTAGATACCGCCGGCTTTCAGCCTATCCTGTTCCGCCAACGGCTCTGTGAAAAGTATTATGTTCTGCGGCTCGTAGTACACGTTATCTTCGTCGACCGCGTATAATTCACCGACAGCCGGATCGTGAAGGCTGCCGCCTTCGCCTGTATAATAAGTGATAGATCTTTCTTTCCGCGCCCCCAGGCTGAAAACAACGTCTTTTAAAATTATAGCCCCGTCCGAAAGCCTGATGCGGACGGCGTATTGTTTGCCTTCTTCCATTACCACAGGCTCGTCTGTGTCGATGCCGACACAAACATCATCAACCCAGATGATACCTTTGATCCTTCCCTGAATTGATCCCGTAAGCGCGATATCCCCTGCGTACTGAATCCAGTCGCCTTTATTGCAAATTAGATATTCGATATCAGCTTCGATGGTGTGGACGAACGGGCGGTTTTTAAGGCAGCCGTAATTATACATCCCGATACGCCGGGCCTGCACGGAACCTGTAATTCCCCACAGATCAACTTTTTGGATGGAACCCGGCTCCGTTATACGGTTACCGTCTGGGGTGTTGTATACCGTCAATTCGTTATGCGCAAACCCGGCTTCCCCGTCGATGTACCTTAAGGATATTGCATCCGGGATATCGGCTTTGAACATTGTAATACTGTAACTGATAGAATTTTTTGGAGTGAACAATTGAACGGGCGACATGCGTTCGATATCCTGTACAACGCTGATCTTCGAATCGATGCGCAGAATATCCGCACGCGCAGTACTGCCGATCATGCGGAGCAGCTCCGCAATTGTTACAGATTCGGAAAGGTACGCGTCGCATGTATAACCGTATTCTTCGCACCAATTGTAAAACGCTTCGAGTGACGGCCAGTCGATATCGTCCGGATCGACCGGCTGCTGCGCGGCGCGCCCGCGGAGCGCGTACAGCAGCGCCGAAGCCGGATTGCGGGTTTCCGCGGTATTCAGCCAGTATAACGGCCCCGATCCGCCGCCGGAATAAACGGGCAGCTTTGATGTAGCAATAAAATTAAAACTGTCGATTACGCCGTTGAGTTTCGCCGTCGCCATAACTCTAAGCGCGATTATCGTTAAATCTTTTTGACGTTCTCCGCTGACCGGTCGCTTTGATTTATAGGAACGAATCGAGCCTATGTAAACCTGGTCTATAATTTTACTGTCGGACGAATCCGCTGTTATTCGCTCTATTTTAACCGTATACTGTCCGGGAGTTAAACCTGATTTTGTTACCTGGCATCGTTTTGTTTTAAGCTCCGCGCCGGAAATTATGTTGTCAGAGCCGTTAAAAAACCCAAGAGACTGGTACGAGGTATCGGGAGCGCCGGAACTTTTATACCATGCGCGGACTTCGACTGACGCCGATGCCAAGCCGCCGTCGTCATTGTACCTGCCAAGCCCGTTGTGGAAAAAGATATCGACATTGATGGTATCGGTATTATCCGGCGTGGCGCGTATGATTTCGCCCGGTATTTTATTGTTGTCTCCGCCGTCGATTTCATGCTGTAAGGGGGCGTTAATAACAGTTTCGTGTACGCAATGAGGATATAGATTTGACGCCTCCCCGTTCTGGAGTATCTCCAATCTGATTACCGGATCGGCTCCGGATAAAATCGAGTTAATATTTTTTGTTTTTGAAAATTCTATCAACGGAGTGTCGCCTAACTTGAAGCTGTCCAAGTCTATTGCATAATCTTTATAACCGCCGCAAAATAATTGAATAAAGTACTGCTGGCTGCCGGTTATTTCCGTATGCGGGTTGGCGGCAAGGTCTGGGTATATTCTGTGGCGCCCGAACAGCACGGGAATTCTTCCGTGCGGCCTTGCCTGGTTTTTTCCTCCGCGGATAGACGGATCGCTCTCCGGCTTTTCCCTGTCTTTTAACTTCGGTATATCGATGTTCATCATTACCGTGCCGCCGAGGGCCATAGAGAGCCCTGTGCCGATGAGCGCCGATCCTATAAACCCGCCTACGCCGGGTATCAGGAAAGACAAAGCCCCGAGCCCTACAAGCGCCCATCCGCCTGCTTTCATCCCCGCCCCGGCCTCCTGCGGGCTCCCGTACGGAACGAACCTTATTAACAGAACGTCGCCGTCCTGCACCGTTGTATTAAAATCTTTTACGATTTCGCCGCTGCGGCAGACGCGCGCTTGCGATGCCGGGAAGCCGCTGTTTAGATCGTTTATAATTTCCGCGATTGTTTTGGGTTCAACCGTAAATTCTTCGCGGCCGGGATGCAGCGGATTCAGCTCTGCTGTGATTTTAACCGACATGATAATACCCCTCAATGCGATCGCGGATGCCCGGGTGCGATATCCGCTGGCAGACGCTTCCGGTTTTTGCGCCTGTGTGTAAAATATGTTCACGCCCGGCAACAATGCCGATGTGCGCCGGCACGCCGCGTTCTAAAATAACTGCAATTGCTCGTTCTTCCGGCGCCGGAATTCTTTCTGCGGCGATTACCGGCCTGTGTTCTTTAAATAATTTTGCAGTTTCCTCTACGTTACGCGCATCGGAGTAATTATTCGACAGCTCCGGGATCTCGATGCCGTACTCGTTCTTCAAAACTAAACGTACAAGGCCGTAGCAGTCGCAGCCGTTTTTTTCTCGTCCGTTAGACACAAAGGGAATCCCGATATATTTATAAACCCAGCTGTACATCAGAAAAACATCCCCTCGAAATCCTCCGGTGTATATACGCCTTTTGGAAATTTCCTGTCGATTAAATAGAAATCGTATACTTCGGCTTCGATTGATTCCTTTGACGCGCGGACATTGCGCAGCCGGTACTTGAGCGGCCCCCGCTCGTACACATCCGGGGTATGGGCCATGATAACGCACACCGATACGGTAATGTCCTGGCCGGCTGCCTGCTTGATTGTCTGGTAAATCGCCAGGTCGGTATTGTCGACAGCAAGGCGGCACGGGCGCGGCGCGTTGCTTGTTTGTTCCGGTAATATAACCGTAAACCCTGCGGCAATATACTCATTGCCGCGTGATGCGACATTTTGGTTATTGTCAACAAGCCGCAGTACCGCGCCGCCTGATGTTTCAACAGTCAGCAGGTGCAAAAATACTTTGTCCGTTTCCGGCGCGGTTACCGCGGCGGCTGCTTCCGGCGATATCTTACTCATAGGCGCTCCAGCGACATTTCGACCTCGAACATACCGCCGATCGAATTTTCCGTATAATCTTCCGTGAAGCGGAATTCTCCGGTTTCAAGCGTTTGAGGATCGGTAAAATTAAAACGCAGCGCTCCGTCGGCTAAGGTAAAACGATAAAACCACTCAAGCTCAAAACGCTGTTCTGCGGATAAAAGCATCCTGCCTGTAAAAACCTTTGTGGACGCGGTGTAGCGCCGCCGTGTTTTTTGCGGCCCCGCGTCCATCCGGGTTCGGATTACGTTTGAACTGCGCTTTGCGGCCAGATTTTCCATGAGCAATGTCTTTGGAAGATAGGCCGGCCAATAAATATCCGCCATACTATACCCCTGCGGCGCGTATGTTGTACCGCGCCATTGCGCGATCGGCTTTTCCCGACATGATATGGTTATTTACAATTTGTCCGATTATAATATCAACCTGCCTATTCCCGTCCGCATCGGTATGTTCTTCCCGCCGCACATCGGCGCCGGTGTTATTGATAATATTAACCGTTATATTCGCGCCCCCGCCTGACGCGGCCACGCCGAGGTCGCCGTTAGGCATGCGCGTAAGCGGCATGATCGCTTCCGGCCCCGCTTCGCCCATGAGGCCGAAGCCGCCGCCGTGTTTAAAATATGTCGGGGCGCTTACGATTTGATTTGTAAAAGCGCCCCCTGCGGCAAAGGCGCGCGCGGCTGTTCCGTATTCGTCGTAAATATTGCCGTGCGCGTTTGCGGTAGTTGATTTTGCACCGTTGACATAACCTGAAATAATTGCGCTTGATCCCGCCGCGGCGATAAACCCGAGGCCGAGCGGCCATTGTCCCTGTGCAATGAGCTGAAGCCCCGCCTGCAGGAACATGTTTGGCAGCTGGTTCAATATTTGCCGGCTTAAACCAGCCATTGCTTGCGCAAAATTTTCAGCTGCGTTTCCTCCAGCTCCAAATGCTTCGCCGACAGCGCTTAATCCGTCAAGCAAACCATCGAAGCTTATCATAAGAAGCTGCGCCGATATATTACTTATTGTTTCAGCCGCTCTTTTATCAAGGTTGGAAAAAATTGACATAAGCCCGCTTGAAATATTTATTGTTAAGAGTTCGTCGAAACTTTGGCCGTAACGCCGCAAGGTTTCGATCATTTCCTCTGCTTCCTTTCGTTCTTCTTCAGTGGCGCCGGCAGCGATCAATGCTGCAAGGGCGAGATCGTATTGATCTTTTCCTAAGCCTTGTACTTCCTGACGCAGTCCGGATAGCGTGTCTGTTACAGAATTATAACGGCGAAGGGTTGCGATCAATTCTTCAGCTTCCCTTCGAACTTCTTCTGTTGCATTGGCGGCCGCCAATGCTGCAAGAGCGAGATCGTATTGATCTTTTCCAAGGTTCTGGACTTCCTGGCGCAAACCTGCAAGAGTTTTTGACACAGACAAGTTGTCCATTGTTTGCATTAGCGTTTGCGCAGCTTCAGACTGGGCGTCAAGTCCCAGCCTTGCCAATTCTGCTTCGTAAACCAGTTGTCTTTCCGATTTCCCAAGGTTATCAATACTTGTTATCAGGCCTTCTATAGTTTTATTGAATTCTGCATTTTTGGCTTCCTCTCCAAGCCTGCGGTATTCTGCAATAAGCCCGTTGATCTCATCATTGATGATTGTAAAAGGCCTGTTTATCTGGCCAGGATCAATTGAAAAAAGATCTTCAAGAGTTTTTTTCAACTCTGCCTGTTGAATTCTCAATATTTGTGAAAAATCCATTTGTTCATTTAATACATTCGCAATTGTATTTTGCGCCGCAAAGCTTCGTTCGAATGTGCTGATATATAACCGCGCGGCTTCGGCCCCGCTGCTACCGAATAATTCAGGATCAATATTAGTGATTTCACCAAACCAATCCTGCCATCTTTTTTTTGCATCAGATATTACCGGTACTGCAATTTCAATGCGCGGGCTGATTGTTGCGCCTCTTGCAAGTTCAGCCATTTCATTTTCAATTCTTGCAATCTCTGTTTGTACTGCAGGGGATCTGCCATTAATGTTTTTTAATACCTGAAGCATTGCATCAGAATTTTTTTCTGCTACGGCGGCAACCCAGTCGGGGATTCCTGTCAGATACCTTTGAAGATCGCTGTAACCGCTCAAGTTAAACATATCAAGCGCGTCGTTTACTTTTTCAACTTCAGTTGCAAACCCCTCCCACCAACTATTGGCATTAGGATTAAGCGGCTCTTCCAATATTCTTATTAGTGTTTGAGCCTGCCTTAATATTTCTGTCGATGACTGTTCGGACTGGGCTCTGGCTCTTATAAGCTGCTGGTTAAGAGAAGTCAATCTTGCTGCTGCCTCTGTTGCTGCAGCAAAGTTCCCTGTTTCCACGGCGGCGTCATACATATCTCTTGTGAGCCCTCTTATTTGACTTCGTACTTCATCAAACGAGCGGGCGCTCGCTAAAAGATCTTGATTGTTTTTAACAATCTGATTTATAGATGTTTCATAATCTTTGGCAGCCTGATTTAATTGTCCGCTTAAATCGTTTGCTGCATAAAAAATACCGGCTATACCGGCGGTTGTAGCTACCATAGCAAGTATAACCGGATTTGCTGTCAACATGGTTATAGCGGCATGTATGCCCCTAACGGCTTTCACCGCCGGCCCCGATACCGCAATTACGGCGCCCATCCCGACAACAAATTTTTTGGTGCCGTCATCCATATCGGTTATACCTTGCAGGATCGAACTTGCGCTGGTTAACAATTCCGCAGCCAGAGGCAGCAGTGTTTCGCCGAATGCGGCGAGCGCCTGTTTAGCATCATCTGCGGCGCTTGAAAATTTTTCCAATACAGTGCCTGACAATTCATCCATCATTCCGGCAAACTGGCCGCCGGGATCTGTCATTGATCTGAAAGCTTTTTCAAGCTCTGCAAAACTGATCTTGCCTTCTGCGGCCAATTGGCGCACACGATCTTCTGATACGCCAAGCTCTACTGACAATTGTTTGACAACAGGGATTCCCTGCTGCTGTAAGCGCACAAGGTCTCTTGTTGTCAAGTTTCCCATCGCCCGCGCACGTTCAAACGCGCTTGAGATTTCACCAAACGATACGCCGGTTCCCGCAGCAACATTCCCCAGCATCTGTATTGTTGACGTCGCATACTGCGTGCTTTGCCCCATGTTGGCCATTGCCCTGCCAAGCGAGAAAACTTCATCAACAGACAGCCCGGGTGAAGAGCCAAGCCTGCGCCAGTCTTCAAAAACCGCTGCCGCTTCGTCGGCGGAGCCGAGCATATTTCTCAAAGACAGTTTTAGTTTTTCGTTTTCTCCTGCTAACTTTACTGCCGCGATTCCAGCCGCGCCGAAGACGCCGGAAATTATTAGTGATTTTTTAGAAATAGAATCGAGAGCTTCGCCAAGAGAGAGAGTTTTCTCTTCCGACTCGTCTACACCCTCTGATAGTTTTTTAAAGTTTTCGATCGCCCGGGCTACTTCTGCTTCTACCAGTACCCGCAGTTCGTCCGTTATTTGCATTCCGATCTTTTTCCTTTAAAAACTCAAGCTCCGTATCAAACAAATCTACAAGCTCTACCAATGCGGCAGGCTCTCTAATCCATCCGGAACCATGCGGCCAGCCGTATCGCTGTATTTTGCTCCACAAACTATATGCGCCGTAAAATTCCGGGGTAAGGTAATCCTGTGCCTCGCCCCGTTTTATTGCCCACTGCCTAAGCAATATTTTTTCTTCTGAATAGATCGGGTTTAATTCCCGTTCATGCCATCCGTCCCAGACAAGCCCGAATCCGATTCTAAGATTTTTTTTTGCGTCTCCGAAAGTTTATCAGAACAAGCTTGTATACAGATCGCGTTTACCAAAGTCCACATTCCGGTAAAACTTGAATCGGCCAACCCCTCGCCTGTTGTAATCTGTTTTTCTTTTCCAGATTCATCTTCGATAACCAAATTTTTGATCTCCCCGACATGGCGGCGGAGTATTTTCTGGGTATTGAATCTGGTGCTTGATGCAGCATTAACAACATCCTTGCCTTTGGAATTTTTTTGCACCTGCTGAGTCAGCTCTGTAAACATCAAAGTTCCGTGGTCTTCTACGGTCGGTCTGATAATTTCAACCGACAGCCGTTCCGATTCGGGAAGATTCAGATTGCCGTTAATGTCAGGATAAAAATTATAATTTTTTAACGCGCTGAATTTCATGCGCCGCCCCCTTCGTTCGTTACCGTCCTGTAGTAGATGCCCGGGTTGCAGGAACCGTCAACTTTATAATTAAAATTGAACGGGCACACGCCTTCGATCGGCTTGTCTGTCTGGAACGACTCGACAATGACGGGAAAATATTCCCATACTTCAATCTCGCCCTCGGCGGTTGTTTCGCGGCGGGACAGCATAAAATGGTGCGTTCCGCTCTTGGCGGGTTCGTATGTGATGTATACGCCGTCATCCGTAACGACCGCGTTGAACTCGTTTATAAGCTCGCGCTGTTCAAGGCTGTCGACCTCCACCTGGCCGTTTATACTGCCGCTTCTGTCTTTGAATACGGACGGAACAAACACCCTCACCCCGCTTTCAATATCAGCCTGGGTAGTTACATCGAAAGTCTGGCCTTGCGCGCTTGCGCTGACATCCGTCGTGAAAGACAGTTTTTTAATACCCATCGGTATAAGGCTGTCTCCCGCCGCAAGCGGCTGGTCTTTTTTTGCCCAGTAGAAGTCGCCGGCTTTGAGCGCCCTTCCGCGTATTTTCGCGGGATCCGCTCCGGGAATTCCGCTGCCGGTTTCGGCGCGGCTTTGTATCTTGTACCAGCCTTCTTTGGGAACCGCAGCATCCACGCCGCCAACGAGCACGGCGCCGAATTTAGTTTTGTAAAGATATCCGTCTTTACCTGTTACCTTCATGTTTTACTCCTGCGGGCATTGCCCGATTAAATTTGCCGGATAGGCTATCGTTATCTGCCAAAGTTCAACGTAGCTTACCGGCATCGATGATTCTTCTTCACCAGGATACTCGAAGCGCCCCGTCTGCAGCCGTTTCCAGTGCGCGGCAAGGTTATATGTTTTGTCCGCCGTAATTATCAGCGGCATATTTTCTTCGTTCAGCAAAACCAGTTTTCTTGAAGCGATTATGGTGTCGGTTACCCACCGGCTGTGCGTGCCGCCGCTTTTAAATTCCGCGTTGAAAGTAATCCGCTCCCAGCCTTTGTTCCCGGCCTGCGGGTTATTCCTGTCGATGCCGGCAAGCTCAAGACCTGCGTAATACAGTTCTATGCGCGGCCTGTTCGGCGTAACGTCCTGCGGCATAAGTATCGCTTCTATTCCCAAAGCGCGGATGTTTTTCAACAGGGCGGTTATGATTTTTTCCATAAGTTTAATTCCTTCCCTTGAGAGCGTTCATTACGCCTTCCTGTACCAGCTTCATAAGATACGCCTGATCCTTTTCGTCGATGTACAAAAACGGCCTCGGCGGTATCTTTACGGATTTTGATATGATAAACAAGATGAATTCCTTCCCTCGCTTGCCTCTTTTTCCTGTGCTTTTTTTGTAAGTGAAAAAAGCTTTGCCCGCCTTGTAAAATCCGTAGCCGTCAGCTTTCATCGCTTCGATAAGAGAGCGCGGCGAACGCGCCCCGTAAGTACCCATAAGCTTTCTGGTTTCTGCGCTTGCCGGAATAAAAAGAGCCTTCGCGTCTTTCGGCCTGATAGTCCCGCCCTCCTGCTGGATTCTTGCGTATCTAAGATTAGAGCTCGCGTCCGCCCAAAGTTCCCCAGAGTGAGGCGCTATGCTTTTCACCAGTTCGCTGCTGTCGCGTAACGTCCGCGCTCCTTTTTTAACCGCCTGCGTTAAAGGCTTATTCGCGGGGCTTACCCCCGAATCGATTTTTTTAATCGCGCTTGACTGTAGGTACATCGAAGCTTTCTTCATCGTACCGGCAAGCCCCGCCCCGATAAGTTTCGCGTAATCGGGCGGACGGCTTATTACCTTAACCCCCATAATTCGGCAGCTCCGGTAAAGCAATCGCTCCGGCGGCAGGGCCGGGGCCTTCATCGTACTTGGTAGCGATGCTCCCAAAGTATGTTTCAATTAAATCGGCGGCGTCATCTTCCTTCATCTTTGCCAGTTTCTCTTTGCCGATATACGAAAACAATTCATACACGGCTCGTTTAAGAACAATGCCTTTGATTACCTCGTTTGTTTCATCGTACTTGTTTCCCGTAGATGCGACTTTGCCGTAAACCCATATAACGGCTTTTCTTATTGCCCGTTCCATAACCGCTTCATCGGCATAAGAGGCAGTACGCAAATCGTCAGGGTTCATTTCCCCTTTCAGGTCATCTGTAGTTATAATTGTTTCCGGCATACCGCCTCCAAAAAAAACAACCGCCGAAGTTACTCGCCGCGGCGGTTGTCAAATTAGCCCGCGAACTTCGCGAACACGATCCCCTTGCGGTTGATCAGCGGGAAGGGTTTGCTCTTTACAAAAAGATCTTCGCCCCTCTGATCCGTCCGTACCTTTGTAAAGGCGTAGAACGGCACAGCCTGGTTCATCACCACATCGTCAAGCCGCAGGTACGGCATCTTCTGCCCGGCGTTTACGGCTCTTGCCATAAGCTCCAGAGGCTGCACCATGTGCTTGGTTGTCTTGGCGCCGCTTGAATCAATATCCACCCAGGTATCGTTGTCCATGAGGATTTCAAAACCCGCGATGCTGATTTTGCCCGGCCCCGGAACTGCGGTGTATACTTTCTGGTTTGCCGAAGCAGTTATGATTGATTGAAATACCTCTATCGATGCTACAAACTCAATCGGGCCGCCGATGCCTTTGTCCCTGATTGCCGCAGTCATTTTGTTAAGGATGATGATAAGCTGGGCGACGGTAAGGCCTGCCAGAGTTTCCGTCAGGTTCAATCCTTCGATCTCTCCGTAGTCTACCTCGTAGCGGCTCATGCCCGTGCCTGCCTGCATCATGTAATTGATGCCGCCTCTGTGCGCCTGTGCGCATAACGCGCGGGTTGTAGCCCTCACCACGCGCAGATGGTTTGCGATTCTTTCGTCAATCATCTGCTGCTTGCCCTGATCGGTCGCCCTCTCGTAGTCGTCGACCTCCACCGCGGTGAAGATGTCGTCAATCTCGATAGGCATAGGCTCGATGGTCTTTGCGGACATTCCGCTTTCGGGGCGTACGCCCAAAGCGCCGCGTTTGATCACGGGCACATTGCCGTATTCCGCTTCAAGCTCCGCCACGGTTATGTGGGTTGAGTTCTTAAGCGGACGGCTGGAAAAATAATCCATCGCGTTGGATTCCTCGGGCGTGTTGGCCGCAATGATTCTTTCAACGTCTTGTGGTTTTATGATTACCGCCATCGCTTACCCCTTCTTTGCGCTCGTAAAGAGCTGTGTCGGATAAATCCCCGCGCCGCGCAGTTTGACCGTCATGGCCGCTGCAGCTGCAACGGGCTGCGCCCCGCTGGAATCCAAAAGCCTTCCGGCGACAACCATGCCGTGCCAAAGCACAAGCGCTTCCGCATTCTTGCCGTCCGAGTCTGCGGCAAGAACCGCGATAGGCGTGTCATCCGGCGCGGCGGCTTCAAGCTTGCCGCCGGCATCCGCTTTTAGGATTGTCCCCGCTTTAAGTTTTATTGTCCCCGCTTTAAGTTTTGCGGTTTTATCCGCAAGCAGGGCGGTGTCGATAATTCCCGGATGCCCCGGGTGGACCACTTCGGAATGGTTTTTTACAGGTACGCTTTCGTAATTTATTCCCATAGTTTTCCTCCTACATTTTTTTTGCGGCGGCGGCCCAGTCAACAGGCTTTCCGCCGTCCGCGCCGTCGCTGTAATTGATTCCCGACGCCCCGGTTCTTACCGCCTGCGGCCAGCTCCCGAGGATTTCTTCAAGAAGCCGCAGGGCGTCCCGCTTTTCGGTTTTCCCGTTATCGGAAAAATCGAACGCCTCAACAGCCTCAATCTTTTCGGCAAGGGCTCTCGCTTTCGAGGCAAGCCCTGCGGGGATTTTTTCGGAGATGCTTCTGCCGAACCCCTCAAGCCGTTCCCTGCGGCGCTCCGCTTTCAGTTCGCCGACCTGCCTTTGCATGTCGGCAAAGTCCCCGCCCCCCGAAGCCGCCGGCGCGTCCGGCGCCGGTTCCGCTGCCGGCAGTGATGCAGCCGCAGACTGCGCTGCTGTTTGCTGCGACGCCTGTTCCGTCAAGGCCTTGTTTTGTTTTTCAAGTTCCGCGATCTTCGCGTCCTTTTCTTCCACAGCCTTTTTTTCTTCTTCCGTCATTGTATCGTTGCCCTCCTTCTCCGGTATTTTTCCGGAAAATTGATACCTGTCTTTTGCGGCCTCGCTTTCTCCGAAGGCGACCGCTACCTGCGCGAGTTCCGCAAGCCCCGGAATCTTCGGCGGCACTGCGCCGAGTATTGCCAGATGATGCAGAACGCGCTTGCCGTCGGTAGAACGCCTGGGCATGGATATCGACCAGCCGTCGTACGCTCCGTCTTCGTAAAGTTTGTCCGCCGTTTCATTAAACATAACAGCTCCGGCAAGCGAGCCGCCGTCTGCGGACGGCCAGCAGTCTAGCACGTCCCCGAACTTGGGAGCCCTGTCCGTTACATCATGCCCGATTGTTACCGGGCGTTTGCCGGCGAATGTCTCCGCAAGCTCTGCTATGTCCTGCTTCGCGATCTCGCTGCCGTCAAGCCCCCACCTGCCCACACGGGCGAGTTCTAATATTCTTACTTTGCGCTGCGGCATTTATGATACCTCCTTTATTAACCTGACTGATTTCACTGCTTCTTTTATACGCTTACAAGCCGATTGAAAATAATTTTCATCTATTTCACATGCCGTCAAAGAAAAACCCATACTATGACAGGCTACAGCTATGCTCCCAGAGCCCAAATGAGTATCTAATATTTTCATTCCCTGTTCTGCATATTTAGATAAAAGCCATTCATATAACATGACCGGCTTTTCATGAGGATGTCCTCCGTATCGAGCTTCGCAAGTAATAAAACCGTTCCAGCGTAAAGGAATAATACGCAATGGAATGTTAAATGATGTCCATGCCAATTCGCCCTGTGCCGCAAAAGTTGTTTCTTGGCGCTTCTTGTCCCAAAAAATCCATGAGCCTGTTGGTGGCAAAAATTGAGTATAATAATTTCCGCCCCATATTATTTGTTTTTCTGACACCCGAAACAATTCTTCAAAATATTTTTTATCCGGGATAATGTTATTTTTATATGAAGAGCGGTGTTGGCTAAACCTTGATCTTTTATCTTTAATCCATGTTCGGCCTATCCCGTAAGGCGGATCGACAATAGCAAGAGAAAAATACTTATCAGGATATTGAGCCATCACATTCATGCAGTCTCCAAGGTAGAGAGTGCAATCACCGATCTGTCTCTTACGCGGTTTCATGCCATGATTTTCCCACGGCAGTTGTTTACAGAGCCGTTTCCAGCAGAGGGGGGGAATTCTAAAAAGGGCTTCTAACAGGGCAAATTCGGGTTAAAGGTAAAATGAGGCTGCTGGTACTGGAATGTTGAAAATTCAACGGTGAATTTTTGTTGAATAAGGGGGTTAAAAAGGGAGGCCGGGAGTGATTTTTTAGTCTTTAATATACCGCGTTAGGATTATAAGGATCGTCATCGTTTTCCTCGCGGGTTATTGCGTCAAAAACATGCAGTCTTAACAAACCCCTGGCGGGTAATTCATCTGTAAGGTAATTACTGTTTAAACAATTGGGTACAGCCCCTAAATAGCCGTGTTCCTGGGTATTTTCGTATTGCGCTTTGTCCAAGGCTATTTTGTCACCGGAAAGAATTCCATCTTTCCAAAGCAACGAAGCAGTGCGGCCTTGTACTGTCCCTGTCATGGAAAACATACTACCTTACCCCCAAAAGCAATCCTATAATAAAAGAGTCATAATCCAAGTCTGCTTTTTCATTATAACGTCCAAAAAATATTTTTTCAACGCCCATTGAAAAAATTTCGTAGGCCGAACCGCCGTAATCCTTCCCCATATAAGGGTGGTTAAATTTATCCAGCCGCGCCATCTCGTCTTCGCCATAAGCCCTGTCAGGAAAAAGTTTTTTTATGCTAACCAAATCTTCTCCAGCTGTCCTTCTCTCATAAAATTCTTTTTCCAGCCTGACTATATCTGGAATAATATCTTCCATCCGGTGGGCCAACTCGTGGGCGGAAGTATATTCAAAATAGTTTATAAGAATTCCTACTCCGTCACTTGAACGCGAATAAGACCCGCGGTTTTTAATATATATTGATATAGGTGTTTTCTCCGAATCGGCTATAGACTTTTCTATCCAGTCGGAAGGGAAATACTTGTACGCTTTGATTATCTCATCCCTTGCAGTCGAACTCGAATACATTTCCCATTTATGTGTTTTGTCTGTTCCGAATTCGCGGTATTCTTTGAGTACGTCAAGTATCTCTTTGTTTTCGTTTTTCAAGAACCATCTCTCCTATTTTTCTGATCTCCTCTTCGGTTTCAGGCTCTTCATCTATTGCCCGCCTGATGGAATCGAAAGATTCACCTGCCTTCACGCTTTCCTGTTCAATAAGTTTTTCCTTCGCTTCCGTAAACTCAGCGGCCAAACCGTAAGCCTCCGTGCGATCTTTCATTGCGTCGGTCAAGTCCCACCATGCATCGTTTTTTTCAAGAGGATACGTCCCGAACCCTTTCGCCGGTTTATAATCCGGCGTTCCCTGCGTGTAAAATTTTTCAGCTCCCCCTGCTTCGTCAATTTCGGCTTGGTCGTAAATACCCCTGATGGTGGTACGGCAATTGAAGTGGAACGGCGGCCATAAACGATCCCACACAGGATCATCGTAAGGTTTTCTGAGCGGCGGGACTGTCAGCGAGCCGCATAACTCAGTCTGCCTGGAATCGTCAATGCCGATAAGCTCAAGGGCGATTGGCTGAACTTCTTCAAAGCCTATTGCCCTGCCGACATTGTAAGCGGTCGCGGTATTTGTCCGATAGACCGTCTCGTAATACCAGCCCGAGCCTTTGCCTATACCTGCGGCATCGGCGAGCTGCCCTTCTGTCAGCTGCAAGAATTGATTCATCCCCTGCCCTTCCTCAAGCGCCTTTGTCAGCATGCCCTGTACATGCCGCACCGCGTCCCTGTCGGCAAGGCGGCTTACGGTAAAAGCGCGGTAACGCATTTTGTCTGCAAGCTCGTAATAGGTTTTTGAATCCACAGGAAGGCGTTTTCTCATATATGCGACCGCCTGTTCAAAGGGAAGTATTTCTATCGGCTCATCATTAGCGAAATTGTTTTGACCTGCCTCCGGTTCCATTCCTAACAATAAAGCCTTGGTAAACACCTCGGCGGTCTCGCTCATAATTTCGTAGTCGGGAGGCAGAACATACTCCGAATCAAGCATTGAAGGATCCGCTGCGGCCATCATCACAAATTCTTTAAGCCGCTTCCCGTAGCTGCGTGCTATTGCAGGGCGGTACAGGTTTTCCAAAAGGTCAAGGCGTTTTGCTTTTAGTTTAGCTTTTCTTCGCTCCTGTTCTACGCGCGATGCTCTGTCCGCAAAAAAAAATTGTCTTTAGAATTATCTCCAAAGAACGCCGGCGAAGATGACGGCTTCACAAACGAATCCGCTTCGTCTTTTGGCTTTGGCAGGTGAACCTTGTCATAGAGCGCGTTTAAAGAAACAGGAATATTCCTGTCGATAGCGTCGCGGATCGTTTCCCAATCGGCAAAGTCGGTAGAGTCGATGTCATAAGACGGAGCAGCTACTCCGGGGAAATTGACCTCGACAAAATAGTCGTATAACAGTTGGTTCGATCTCTGGATAAGATACGCGTCATGGGTAGTGGTAAATTTATAAGTCTCCGAATGAAGCAGCCCCTGGCTCTTTGTCCCGTACTGCGCTTCGCTTGTCATCAACGACTGCGCAGTTATGCCGTAGGATATTTCTTCATTGCAGACTTTTATAATGGTTTCAAAATCTTTAATCGCGCCGTCAACCACCTTGATCTCTTTGATATTGGCAAACGCCCCCGAAGATCCGCTTCTCATCTCGCGGAGCATTCCTGTCAGCTTTGCCGCGGTCTGTTCGGCGTCGGCGGCGTTTTTTGTTTCAAAAATGGCTAAAATTGACGGCACGCCCAGGCGTTCCGCGGCCTGCATCCAGAAACGAAAACCAAGCTGCTTGAACTTCCACGGCCAATAGCATCTTCGCAAAGCAGGCGTTCCCCATAAACTGCCGTCGCCCTTGTCGTTGTGGTGTATGATAAACTTATGCGGCTCGTCTAACGGGCGGTTTAATGCTGATAAATACGGAACCCTTGAACCCTGCGGAAAATTAACCGCGGTTCTTGGAATAGGGATAAAATCGACAGGCGCAAAGAGGCCGCCTTTTTTCTCCCAGACAATTTCGCATAACGCTATGCCGTAGGGAATGGCGTTCAAAAGGATAGTGTTGAGTTTATAAATTAAATTGAACGAAAGATGCTCCCTGCAGGCTTTATCAACAACGGCATTGCCGCTGTCCGTAATCGATCCGTACATCATCTGAACGCGATCCTTGCGGTTGTCAATCAAAGATTCTATTTTAGGATCGTTCATCATTTTGCTGAACACTTCTTGGCTTTCCCCGACCGAAGCCAGCCAGTTATTGGTGTCATCCATGCAGCCGATAACCGACCTCATGGATGAGGAGATGTCTATAATCTGCGTTGCCAGTTCCTGCTTTGCAGGCTGTTGTTTTCTTGCCATATTCAGTACCCGAAAAACATTGTATCAGTACGCGAACCTGTGCTGACGATCACAGGCGGGGCGCTGCTTGAGCCCTCTTCCCATGCGTACAAACACATGGCGGCCGCGACAGCCCCGTCGCCGTGCCGTTTCGCCCCCTTGTCCTCGCGATCCCTTCTCTCTTCTTTCGGCACAACAGGCTGGCCGTCTTTTAAAATAATTATTCCAAAATCGGAAAGTACGAATGAATCATCGGGAAGGATAAATTCCCTGCCTTCCAAACGGCTTTTGAGTTTTGGAAAAACAGCCGCGTACCACGCGCGGGTTATCATCACCATTTCCGCGCCGCATGGCAGCCGCTGCGCCGCCGCTTCCGCCAAAGCCTGTCCGTTGCCCCGGCTGTCTATAGCCGCGCCGCCAAGATTGCAGGTTTTGCTTATTAGATAAAGAATCTGCCACTGCTGGTCATACGGCACATTGTTCAGCTCGATAATAAGGCGGCTGTCCAGTTCCTGCCTGTTTCTCTCTTCCGCAATCCACAGTACCGACAAGTTCCCGCTACGGGCAAAGTCCTGTCCGAGATAGCACGCGCCTTTAATAGCGCGTAACAACGGCGCAGTTTCAATTTCAAACCATGTTTCTATTTCTTCCCACCTCTTGCGGGGCTCCCGCCACATAAAATTGTCATTGCAGTTAAGCCGGACAATCGGCAGCTTGTCAGCGCTTACCGTACAGGCGGCTAACATCCCGTATGGGAAATATTTAGAGCCGCTGCGGGACGGAATTACATCCAGCTCTTCCTCGGAATTGGATTTGTAAATATTCCTTATTTGTTCAACCCACCCGGCTTCGCTTTCGACCGTCCATTCTTTTTTGTTCATCAGGCAGATTCTCTTATATAAACCCTGATTTACTGCATCGTTGAATGTTGTCCGGTGCGCGCTCCAGCCTTCTTCTTTGCCGGAACGGATGTCTTTAAGAAAAATACAAAACGCGCTGTCATCGCCGTTATGCGTCGAGATTATCGAGAATGATCCGCTCCATATCAACAAGGCTAACGCCGATTTTTTTATTTCATTAAAATCAGGAGTAAAAGCCGCTTCGTCAAGTACAATGCGCCCTTGCTTACTGCGTATCGCATGCGCGACGCTCGGCAGCCCGGCAATTTCTTTGCCGTTCAAAAACTTTATACGGTAAACAGTGAACGCGCGTCCGGGCTCGTCTATAATTTCTTCTTCAAATTCTTCTGCGGCAAGATTTATCATCTCCGCCCAGAATTTACAGTCCGCGATAAACTGGCGCGTCATGTCCTTGTTATACGAAAGATAATAAGTATTCTGCCCCTTTGACCCCTGGGTTTGTAAAACAGCGTTAAGAGCCTCCGTCCAGGATGCGCCGATACGGCGGCTCTTTTCCCATATTTTAAGAGGGCTTTCATTTTCTATCCACGCCTTCTGGTAAGGCAGTAGGATTTCAACCTTCGACAGATCCATTGTTGCTCCGCAGCCCCATTATTCTTTCTTTGATTTTGCCGATAACCTCGTCAGACACGCCAAGTTCTTTCGCCGCGGCTTCAACCTTTTTACGGCTTTCGATGACGCCCTGTTTTCGCCCTTTCTCAAAATTTAATTCCACACTGGAGGCAAGGCCAATCGCGCGGGTTACTTTTGTAAGCAGCGTTACTTTCTCTTCCATGTTCATCGCTTCAAAGTCGCCGTCTCCGATATTGGACACCTCTTCCAGAAGCTGCGCCACGGCTATCTGTAATCCGGCTCCGGCAATATCCAAACGGGCGGTATTGTCTGTAGCGGCGGTTAACGCTTTCGCCCAGTCATTCCTTCTTTGTATATCCCTAAGCCTTTTAGCGCGGCTCTTGATCGCCCTGCCGACCGCCGCCTTGCTTATTTGATACCCTTTCGCGGAAAGCCGATCCGCGATTTCCTTCTGGCGCAAGCCTTGCCCGTAATACATTTGGATAACGGTCTCGACCAGACCCAGCAATTCAATTTTACTTCTCTGCGGCACGCCGTCCTCCCTTAATCGCGTCTACTGTTTCTTTAAGGTGATCGATTTTTACCTCGATCCTCCCCATCGACCTTGCTATATCAAGCTGTATGCTATGGGTTTTATTTTTCAAGTCGGCGATTTCTTTTTCGTGTTTGCCGGTTTTTTGTTCAAGCAGCTCCATCGCTTTTTTTTGTTCGCCTTTTTCCACACCCATTTTGATCCAGACCGATAAAAACCCGATTACGGACATCGATCCCGCAACCAAAGCTATTACGTCTAACGTCATTTTACCGCTGTCCATAACAAACCCCCTATAAATATCATAGCAGCGCTAATCCAGCCCGCTGCCGCAAGCCGCTTCCATCTCTGCGCTTCGTTTTTCTGCATAGTCCAGGATTCCCATAATACGCTGTATTCCATCCGCAATACCGCCAGCTCCGCCGAGAGCGCGGCCAGTTCCGTCCCGGATATCTCCAGCAATTCCTGCGATGCTTCCAGCCTCGATAATACCGACTCCAAGTTCCCCTGCAGCCTCTGCGACATTTCCTGCAGCGTCTGCGACCGCTCCCGCTGCGAGTTCAGTTCGCTCTGCAGCAGCGTCGTAGCTTCGGACATCCGCTGCAGCTCTTCCCGGATCGCCCGTACTTCGGATCCGGTTAAATAAATACCCTCCGGCAAAGCCGAGGCAGAACAAAAGCAGGCCAGCAGCAATAATGCGCATAACTTTTTTAACACTCTGCATCTCCCCGGTCCTTCGGGCGCTCCGCCCCTGGCTGTTTGTCCTGAAAGATTTTATCCTGCCAGACGTTGGCGCCAAGGTAGCCTATGATCGGCGTTAACGCCAATATTGCAAGATTGGCGAAACCCGTCTGGTCTTTTACCACGATGAAGGTTATAAGCCACATCGACCACAACGCTATCCATACTTTCACAGACCCGAGTTTTCTTAACACTTTTTTCATTTCCCAAACCTCCCTATGATATGCGCCCACTTTTTTTCCTGCGGCAGGGGCTTCATCATTTTGTTGAAATCCTCAATCGGCATTTTTACCGCCTTGCCTTTCTGATTTTTATAGCCGGTATGGTAATCGCCCCACGGGTCGTCGATGATAAAATAAAAACCGTTTTTATCCGTCCCATAGCCGGTTATTGCCACAATATGGTTGAGAGGCGGTTTTCCTTCCTGCGGGAAAACGCCGGATATTACAGCCGCGCCACCGTCATTGATAAGAGCCCTGATCTCTTCCCGGCTCACAGCCTCACGGAACGCCGCAGGCGCGGAATCATACCCCAGCGTTTTCAGCCAGCGGACTGTTCCGTACGCAAGCACGGCGTGCCACTGGTTCGGCGGGATCTGCCCTTTCGGGTCAAGCTGCTTCCACCGGTTTAACACCGCCTGATCGCTGTATATAAAACGCATCAGCAGATCTTCAGGCTGTTCGCCGCACGGTGAAAAACTTTCCACGGGCCAGTCCGCAGCGCTTAATGCAATTATCACTGACGTTACGTTGCATGCCGAACCCGGCTTTTCTTTGTTGTTGCGCTGGGTGTAATAAGGCTTTCCCGCGCCGTTGTTTACTTCGGTCTTTTTCTCTTTATCCGCGTCTTCTGTCTTTTCCATCGCTTGCCTCCTTGCCGTTTAGTGTACACGGCGGAAACGCGCGCAAGCCGTACAGGGCAAGGCTGCGGGTTTTTTATTTGTGTAAAATTAAAGTAATAATTTTTAAGGAGAGAAAAATGGTAAATATAAATCTGGAAATCACATGGAAAGAATTTGGACAACGCGGTATGAAACCTCTAATGAGATCTCTAAATGAAATAGAGGAAGAAAAAAACCTTATAGAGAATTACATCATTCCCGCCGTAAAAACCTATCAAAAGGATCTTGCTAAAAAAATTAATGCCATAATGCCGAAACGCCGACAAAAAAAACGTGGATGACTATTACGCCCTAACCTTTTATGATATTGATGGCATTTTTAACCATATATTATTTGATGTATATGCAAGGTTAAGGTATTCTCAAAGTTTTACTGAAAGGATGCAGCTAAAAAAACCCCGGGCAATCTGCCGGGTTTTTTTTAGCTAACAACAAGGCTCTATTCAAGATTAACCTTAAGTTGTTTTTCGTGATCTTCAATTGATTTGATCAGCCTCTGCCGGGCTTCTTTGTAATAATTGTTCTCAGGATTCCTGTTAACCAGGTCTGTATAAAGCCCAAGCTGCTCTTTCTCAAATTTAATAGAAGCTTCGCCCAGCTTCATATCCGAGATACGCATCGTTTTTAGTGACTCCATAATTTTCCTAGCTCCTCTTAACTTAACGCCACGATTCCATATTCTTCACGCCAGAACCCCGTGCTAATAGCAAAATCTTTTATCGTGAACAATAGTTCCTTTTCCTTAATCGTTCGAATGTTCTTAATTTCACGCGGGTCAAGAGGGATACACCCTTCAATTTCCTCAAAAATATACCCGCCTTGCTCAAATAAGCTCATTTCTTTATAAATCGGCATATAGCAAGAAAGCTTTACGTTTTTCATAACAGTACATGTAGCAAGAAACAAAATCGCAGCTTCTACTTTGCGTTCAAAACACATATTTGCAATTTTTTGTGCCAATAATCGAGTAGTTTCAGGCACATGATGCTTCCGCAGATAACCTTCAAGCTTGTCCCTATCAACCCAGACAAGTTTATCCTTTTCAAGTGTAGACATAATCGCCCCCCTCCGTGCATGTTGTCAATTTCTTGAAAATTATACCATAAACCGGAATAATGAGCAAGGCGCCGCGGTGTTTTTTTGCGTTAATTTTATTCTGTTTTACCCTAAATATACCTCCTTAACCCATAGCGGGTTTAATAATGTTAATTCTCTATACTTAGAAGATAATAAAATTCTTTCCCCTTGGCTATAAAATTTTTTACCTCCAAACACTACTGGGAAAAAATGCGTATGCCGGCTGTCATCATTGCCGCCGTCCAGAGATGGAAATCACCCACCCCCACGTGGGATAATAACGGCAAGGAAGAGAAAACGGGTATCATCACTTCACCTCATTTTCCTCACACCCCGTACCAGACACGGCTTGTATATTTTTATTTGCGTAAAATTAATTGTAACAATTTTTAAGAAAGGAAAAAATATGGAAACAAAAAAGATTCAGAAAGAAGCGTTCTCTGGGGATTCCGACTTATTCAAAGCGGTAAAGCTGCTTGAAGAAAATGGGTTTTATGTAGTTCACGCAGACTTCGGATGTAATAAAGACTACCCGGGAGCATTGTTACTTCAAGCATATCCTAAACGGACAGTTAGCGTTGAGTTCCGCCCTGATTAGGTTTTGAATGTTAACCTGTACCAGAAGTCTTTAAAAAATTGCGTACAGGTTATCCCGGAAATATCACATTCTTTAATAAGATCGTGCTTTGCAATTATCATTTCATGGAGATAGGACAGATCTTTGCCTGATATGCCGTATCCGGTTCCATAGCAAGTAATTTTATCGCTTAAAGGAACTCCGTCCATAACATACAATTTGCCGTAGTGGTTAAATAAAAGATCAAGATTTTGTTCATGGTAGGCAAAACCAAGGAAAATAATCCTGTCCGCGCGTTCCACGAGATACTGTATCCTTTCACTTGATTTTTGGCTTTGGTCAACGCTTTCGCTAAAGGTTTTTATTTTTTCTGTCAATGGTATTAGTTCATTGAAATCTGGTGATATTCCAAAAGTAAGTCTGCCATTATTTTTCCAAAGATCGCCTACAGTTCCATAGGGGTGATTTATGTGAAGCTTTTGGACAAATTCCATTGCTCTTTCATGCCCTATGTTATAATATCTCTTCAATGCGGTATACATAAAAAATTCAAAACAGCGATCGTAATTAAAAATTATGAATGAAATATCGTTAAGCCTTGCAGGTAATTCGTCAACATGACAGCCTTCAGTAATTTTTTGGAAGAATAGCGGGTACCAAGAATTTTTTAACAGATCATCCATAGGCGTGATACACTTAGCCTCAGCAGCCAAGATCGCCTTAACTATTGCCAATTTTCCGCAAAACGCGATTTCATGATCTCCTTTATGGGCTTCAATAAAATTATCAATGGAGATTGAGACAGGCATTGCCTCGGAAATATTAATTGCGACATCTAGAAGTTTTTCAGGAACGTATGAAACAATATGTCCATGTTGACCAGATGCTCGCATTTCAAGGGCGTGGTAAACAGTTTTATCCCCGTTAAGACGACCATCTTTTCTCGATGTAAAATCTAAAATATTTGCAATTTTGGTTTTTAATTCTTCGCCTGACGGCATCCCTATCTCGACATTTGCGCCTGCGCCAATAACAAAAACAGTCCTCATATTTCCTACCCTTGCTTTGTATCAATCGCGAACACCGCACGAATCTTTTGCATCAGTTTTTTGTAAACACTTCGCCAAACACCAACCTTCATACTGATTAAATTTTACTTTCCACCAAATACTTTTATTGCTTCTGTCTTCATAGGCAGCAGACATAAATTCAACTATATCTTCTTTTTTTATTGAGATTAAGGTTTCAGCATTAACGTCAGGTGATGCTTTTAATTCTGCCTCCGATATCACAAAATAGGAGTTTGTCAAATTACTAAATTTCTCATCTTCTGTTAATCCTTCGCATTTTAAAGTTCTCCTGATTTCATTCAATGACAACTCTATATTTTGACTGGGAACTCCTGCTATTTTGCAATTAATCCGAAAATCCCGGTCAACAAACATATAAAAAACCATCCAATAACCGAATATCCTTTTTTGTCAGCAAGCCAAGCTCCTAACCCTGCCGGAATAATTAGGCCAATAAAAACAAAAGCAATAAAAACACTGCTAGATAAAAATGAAAAAAGTTCAAAGTTATTCATAATTCTTATATTCCTCCTCTTTTCCCCGGTATCATTACTTCACCTCCTTAACCGCCGCTATAACACGCGCCACAATCTCAATAGCCCGATCTTCCACTTTCATCGGCTCGTACCGGGGGTTGTCGCTGACTATCGTCCACCCGCCCGGAGTCCAAATCACCCGCTTGCAGAAAGTAAGGCCGCGTTCGCTGTCGCGGACTATATAGACCCCGTCGCCGCAGAAACCCGCCGTACTGCACACCGCCAAATCGCCGCTGGACAAGGTCGGCTCCATGCTATCGCTGTATATTGGCATAGCCACAAGATCCCGGCTCTGTCGCGCTATCCATGAGGGGATTTTTACGTACCTTATAATTTCCCCTTCCTCGTAATCAAACCCGAATCCCGCGCTTGCCCCTTGCCCTATTACCGGTATTAGCACACCTTGCTCAACGCCCCCGTCCACAACTACAAGGGCTTCCTTTCTGGTGGTTTCCACTGCGCCCTCGCCGGGGGTATCAGGCAAGGAAGGGGAGCCGATTTCTCGGCTTTTTTCCGCCGAATTTCCAAGCGAAAAAGCCGATTTATTGGCTTCTTCGCCAAGTCCTTTTTGGGCTTCTTTTGATGGGAATTTCGAATCGTTTTGTCCCTTTTGAGACTTTGTTATTGGTACAGTTCCAGTAGCAACAATATTTGCCTTTTTGTGCAAAGTTTTTGCGCCAGTAGGCAATATACCTTGCTCTAGTTCTTTGTAGATAGGTCCCGTATCAGATAGAAGCCATTGTTCTGATACTCCAAATCTCTCTGATATCTTAATTAATAACTCAGCTGGTACATTTACGCCATTTTCATAACTAACCAATGTAGATCTTGGTATATCAAGATTTCGTGCAAATAATGATAATGTTTGTTTAGATAACTCTCTAACTTGTTTTATTTTTAGCGATATGTCGCTAATTTTTCCCATAAATTACTGCCTTAAAAAAATTGTCAAGATATTGACATTTTTCTCTTGGCAACATCGCAATATCTCGATAATAATTATATCGGAAAGCAAGTTTAATTGCTTTACAAAAACAAAAGAGAACGGCGTACGTTCCAGCAAGAAAGCCGCCGTTCTCCCAATTAACCCCATAAGGAGGCTATTTTGAGTATAGCACTACAAAAGGCTACGGGCAAGCCAATTATGCCCATCCGTCTTAGACCTAGACATAAAGAAGGCCTAAGCATTCACTACCAACTAAGGTCATTAGGCTCAAGTTTCACAAAAATTGCCAGCGATCTTTCAATTCAAGCACCAACTGTTTCAAATGTCGTTTCTGGCCGCCGCCGCTCTGCCCGCATCGAATCAGAAATCGCCCGACTCCTGGGCAAAGCGGACTGGAACGAGGTCGTACTGGAAGCGCGAAGCGAAGCCCAGAAAAAGCCGGTTGCGGTAATTCTTCGCGAGATGGAACAAAAAAAGCAGGCTGTCAGAAAGCGCATGGAGGATTACTCAGCGGAGAACTATGAAAGAGTGTTTCAGCTTATACCTGACGGTTCTATCGCTCAAAAAGAACAGGAGTGAAAGACAGTGAAGATCAAAGGAGGCGCGGTATGAAGGGAATAAAAAACCGTTTTTTAGGGTTCGTAAACTTGATTCGAAATATTTTACAAATACTTATACCGGAATCGAATAACAACGAACCATGTTTTGAATGTATAAAAGCCGGAGGGATATGCCAGCCGCAATGCGAAAAAAGGTATGAGCGAAAGGCGGGTGGGCTATGAGCAGAATAAAAAAGAAAACTTCTTGCGAATTGATTATTCCTACGGCTGATGATATTCGAATATACATTGAAGAAGGGTTGCGCATGGATGAAACTGAATGCCCTAACGGAGCTTCCAGAACAACGTCAGGCAAATGTCCTTTTTATTTTGCAGGGGGAACTTGTAGAAAATGCAGCTTTGCCAAAAAAGAAGACAGGGTTATTCTTTTGGCATGGACATCCGCAATTGCTTCAAAACAAAACGCGGCCTGCGCGAGCTTAACGTTACGCCAAAGAAAAAACCGGCAGAGAAAAATATAATTCCAAAAAAACCACTCCCAAAAGAAGTAAAAGACTTATCCGGCGTGGGGCTTTTTGAATTATCTATTGAAGGGCTAATCCCATACGAGGTATTCCGGGAAATAAAATGGCGTTTAGAAACCATACTGGCCTTGCTAAGAAACGGCACGCCAAGGCTGGCAATGGATGTTGCGGAAGATCTTCTGAAGGAGCCGCAAGCGTCAAACAATTCAAAAACAAAACAGACAAGGAGGAGCGCATGAACTACGGAACAAAAGCGCAGGGAATCAATACGGGCTATGCCCCTATCGGCTTCAGAACGGATCTGCGGGATTATTATGCGGGGCAGGCGTTAACGGGCATTCTTGCGGGAAGGTTTGACAAGAGCTGCGATATCAGAACGCTGGAAGAGTTTGCGTTTGTAGCCTTTGAATTGGCTGACGCCATGCTGGCAGAGAGGAAAGCATGAGTACAAAAAAAACCAATTTCGCCAACGGCTTCGATTATTTCTGCCCCGACTGCTGTGCGTTTCTCTCGGTGCAAATTAGAGGGGAGGATGAAGAATCTGTAAGATACTGCCCCCGCTGCGGCGAAGCGCAAGGCTGCCTTACCGGTATTGGACCGCTTCTTTACTATTTGAATTGCAACCGTACAGACCCGGTTAACTTCTACCACGCGTTCCCGCCGGACGAACCTATCCCGCATTCGCGTACCGGCGCAACACCCAGGGAAGTTAAGATAATCATCGATCTTGTTATAGAGCTAAAGCAAAAGAAGCTGCCTGTAACAATAGAAGGCATCGCGGGGAAAAGCGAATTCCACCGCGGCATAGTAAAAAAAGTTTTTGAAGAACTTCACATAACAGAAAGCAAGGAGCATGGAATGAAAAATATTTATCTGTGCGGCCCGGTTTCCGGCAGGGAATACAAAGAGGCCGTCGATCATTTTGACAGGATTGAACAAAAAATCCGCCGTTCGGCTGCAAACTTTGACATGCAGGTCAATACATACAACCCGATGCGGTTTTGCCCGCAGAATATTGTTAGCTGGCATGAAGCAATGAAAATCTGCATAAGCGAGCTTGTTCTTTGCAGCGGCATCGCCCTGCTGCAAGGCTGGCAGAGATCAAGAGGCGCGGCGCTTGAATTAAAACTCGCGCAGGATTTGCGCATACCGGTTGTATACATCGAACCGCCGGTTGACTTAATAAACATTAAAGAAATCTCCATTGCCGCGCCGGAAGCGCTTAGGTACTACAACGCCCGCCTTACGCAGTTCTGCAACGAAGGCGTAGAAGGCCCGCTTGCGGAAGACCGCGCGGCGGCGGAGACGGTAAGCCGCTACCTCGACCCGTACGGGTTTGAGTATATAGAAATCAAGGAAGGAGAATAACATGGGAACAGCAAAACAAAAGAAAATTGCATCGAAAGAACCTGAATTTATGACCGACAGCCAGGGGCGCCAGGTTCCGGCGGAAATGGTAAAAGAGATCGACAAACAGCGGGATCAGACGGTCCGCAGGATCGCCGCCAAAGCAGTGGAAATGAGAGAAACCCTGGCCGTGTTCAAAGAACAAATCCGCGGCGACATTTATTCGTTTGTCGAATTATCCGCAGGGCAGTACGGCGTAAAATGGGGCGGCAAAAAAGGAAACATATCGCTTCTAACCTATGACGGCCGGTACAAACTCCTTGTGCAGATGAACGACAGCATCAGCTTTGACGAACGCCTGCAGGTTGCGAAAGAACTTATCGGGAATTGTCTGGAAAAGTGGAGCGCGGACGCGCGCCCCGAGATCCGCCTGCTGGTCAACGACGCTTTCCAGGTAGATAAGACCGGAAAGATATCCACCGCCCGCGTTCTCGGGCTGCGCCGTCTGGATATTAAAGACAAAGACTGGCAAAAAGCAATGACGGCGATTACCGAGAGCGTTCAAATTACGGGAACAAAGCAGTACCTGCGGATATACGAACGCGGCGCCAACGGGGAATACCAGATGATTCCGCTCGACGTAGCGGCGCTGTAGGAGGAAAACAATGGAGTATAAATTATTTTATCTTGCGATCCGCCGTTACGCGAAAAAGAAAATTTCGCGGAGCGGGTTTATTACGGCTTGGGAGCACGCGCAGAAAATGCAGGGTTATAAGGCGTTAAAACATGCGCAGACAAGCCTTAGAGGGAGGCCGTAACATGGGCAAACAACATGACTCCGGGGCTGCGCCCCTGGCGCTGACAAGAGCGGTACAGCGGTGGGACTTTGACGAATCGGTTAAAAAAATGCGGGGCATTGCCAAGCAATGGAACAAATTGACATTGGAGGTAGTCCGCGAATTGTATCTCGCTAAAGAATATCTTACCAACCAGAAAGGACAGCGGCATAATCCTAACGCTCCTGATTTCATCCTGTACACGTGGGAGAGTTATTGCAAAACAATCGAATTTTCACGCCAGCAAGCGGATTATTACATTAAAAAGTTTATACCGAAAGAACTGTCAGATAACGGCAGGAATGTACTACTCCTTGAACCGCCGATGGTTACAGAAAGCACGGCGGATCGCGCTTTGATGGACGCGCGTATGGAGAAGGTTCTGCGCGGAGAGGAGCGGCCGAAAGATTGGACAGATAAAGAAGAGGCGGAACTCAAAAAAAGGCATGAAGAAGCAAGATTCAGAAAAATGGCGGAAGAACTCAATGTGCCGGCAATAGCGAGAACAAAAAAAGATTATTTTGAGGAAACACTAAAACGCTCGAAAGACATTGTAAATTTCAAGTTGGAAGATCGCAGCCAGATAATGGCGCAGGCGGCAATCTTTGAACACATCGAAGCCTATTTGAGAGCTTTCACAAACATTGAGACCAAAGCTCTGGCCGCTTTCAACCTCGCGCTTAAAACAAAAAATCTTGCAAACGACATCGCGGAGACTAATTTCCAATTAAGCGAAGCAAAGGAAACAAAACATGACAGCTAACCCATTCGCTTCCGGCTCGAAAATTTCTAAAATGGCCGCCGTATACAACGGCTTCCTCCGCAGGGACGCGCTGGCGCCGATGGCTATGGTCTACGAATCCCTGTCGCGTGAATACGGCGTGTCGGTATCTTCGGTTAAGCGTTACGTCGGCTACATCAAAACAAACGGCTACCAGCCGAAGCCGCCTCCGTAGCGTCCAATCACGGCATGGGATGCGGAAGCGCTGGATTACTTCAAGAAAACTTACCTGGTGATAAGGCGAAGCTATGATTAAAGATATGCGGTTGTACGGTATAATGCAGGTGTTCGGAAGAACAGCTGCCGGTTGTGATCTTTGTTGGGACAATTCGGGCAAAAGCCCGTTTGATCACCGTTAAGGCGAATAACAACCGGCAGCCGCATTTGCTTAATGGGGGTTGGTCGTAGTATCATCAACACCCCGAATAGACGCATGGTAATTATACCGTAGTTTAACCGAACAATCAAATCATTTTTTGGAGGGTTTTATGCAATTTATCGGAGTAGATTTACACACTAACAGATTCACCTGCTGTTACCGCAGTGAAGGGAAAGAGGGTAAGGAAACGGCGACATTTGAATTGACCGATTACGGTATGGTGCAGTTTTATCAAACATTGACCAAAGAAACGTATGTGCTTGTAGAAGCCACAAATCCTACATTCACGTTTGTCCGGCTGATACAGTCGATGGTGAAAGAGGTGGTAATAGCAAACACCTATGAATTGAAACAAATAAGCCTTGCCCGCAAGAATACGGACAAGATAGACGCGGATATACTGTGCCGCATATTGAAGATGCAAGTTCTCTCAGGGGAGCAGGCAGTATCTCCTGTTACGGTACCGCCCTGTGCAATACAGGATTTACGAAGCTTGTTCACCACGTACCGGCTATACCGCAAGCAGACTACGCAAATCAAGAACCGGGTGCATTCATTATTGAAGGAAAAGCTTTACGGTTTTACGCAGGAAGAGATTTTCGGCAAAAAAGACCGTGAAAAGATACGGAAGCTGGAAAACAACACGGTAATGGCTTTCCAGATAAACCAGCTATTGGACAACCTTGAGTATTTAGAGGTTCAAATTGATGAATTGGAAGACAAAATTAAGGAATATGCCGAACCGTACATGAGGGAGATAGAGATACTGACGAGCATGAAGGGAATCGGGGTATTTATCGCAATAGCTGTTATCGCAGATATAATTGAGGTTAACAGGTTCAAAAACTCTAAAGCATTTACATCATATCTGCGCTCTGCGCCGAAGGTTTCAAATTCCAACACCTCGAAACCAACTCTTGGGACGAACAAGAAAGGCAGGAAGCTTGCGGCTACATTAATAACGCAATCTTTAAACCATGTGCTGTCTGCCAGCCCAAAATTGAACCGGTGGTACTTGCATTTAACGCAGCTTAAAAAGAAAGGGCTTGTAAGAACCGGATTGCGAAGAAGGGTTTTCGCGGAGATGTATCAAATGCTCAAGAAGGGAGAATATCATTATGGAAGAGATGCAGGGCTTCATGAAGCTAAAATGCTTCAATACAAAAGATTTCTTGAAAAAAGAAAAAATCTTTTGATATCTGCTTGACTTTTATCATAGACGGATCGCCTAAGTTGATTTGTGCATACATTTCTACTGTTGTCCGGCAACATCACAGTTGCCGAACAGCATTTTCATCACCCCGAGCGGTGTTCTCTCAGGATTCATACATCTTAACTATCTCATCAAGTGATTTCCCGCTTTTTAATATATTTACAAAATCTTTACGTTCTTCCTCACGGCCTCTTGCAGTACCTATCCCGATACCTTCCTCACGACCTTTTGCAGTACCTATCTCAATACCTTCTTCGCGACCGTCTTCTCGGACTACAGCCATATATGTGTCAAAATCATAGTTGTCGAACAGCATGTTTACCACCTCCGAACCGTGGGCTTTCAAAAAGTCTTTTAGAACATTTTTCTCTACACAGTATTTTACAGCCGTTTCTATTGATTTTGCAAGAGTTAATCCGGTTTTTTGATGCTCTCTTATCTTGTCAATCAGTAAACTATAGCCGTTAAGAGTTTCGCTTTTCTGCAGTATCTCCATATTGTACCCGTGGTTTATGTTGTATACCTGTACTATAAGTTCCAGTGATGTTTTGCTTTCCGGCGCTAACCCTTCTATGTCCATGAAAGCGTCAGAAAGACGGATAATATTTCTTTCAGGGTAAGGTTTTTCGCCGTTGTAAAGAACAATAAACTCGGGTCTGGGTATTTTAATTTGCCTTTTATAAAACATTTTATTCATGTCTACTATCCTTTCCAGTATTCCTATAAAGTATCTGAGGATTCGCAAAGGCATATTCTCACTGATGGTGCTTTGGTGTTCAATCAACACTATCAACCGATTGTCAATCAAAAACGATATGTCGTTTATCTTGCCCTTGATAAGCGCGTCGGTTAGGGTGTTGATGCTGATAGGAATATCCGGCGGAAGAGGCACTCCTTCGATTGCCGAGTACAGTTCTCTTAAAGTGTCCGGGTCGCTGAAAAGCAGAGAGAACACGCTGCTTTTGTGTTCTCTGTTTGGTTTCAGGTTTTGCTCTTGTTTCTGATTTGAAGTTTCCATTTTTATCTCCTGTGTGGAATATGTTGAGTGTACAGAGCTGCCGGAAAAGGCTTGCGGTTACACCCCAACCACATAACTCAAGTTATGTGGTTGTGAAACTTCAAAAAACTTAAGCAAGCTTTCTAGAAGTTTCTAACATATATATATGGGTTGAGTATGCATGGCGCTTACAGTAAACAGGATTTTTTTTAAAAATAGTCTAAACCGCGTTAACTGGGTCAGACTAAAGTCCGCGATCTGTCCATAAAGTAACTGGCTTTATGGACAAACACTAACTACAACATCAAAATAGCCCTTGCAAGCAGCAGATAAATGAACAGCGAGATGGCATCCGCGATGGTTGTGATAACAGGCGCAGCCATCATTGCGGGGTCGATTTTCAGGCGCTTGGCAAGCATGGGAAGAAGACCGCCTACAGATTTTGCAATTACAACTGTGCATATCAAGGCAAGAGACACTGTAACTGAAAGCAGGATGTTTCTCCCGTTCATTAAATAAATCCTGCCGAAGTTGATCACTGCAAGGGCTGTGCCGCAGAGTAACGCAACACGGATTTCCTTCCATAATACACGCAAAAAATCCCGCAGGCGTACTTCACCAAGCGCCATACCCCTGATGATAAGGGTAGAAGTTTGCGAACCGGCATTACCTGCTGTGTCCATGAGCATTGGAATAAATGCAACAAGAATCGGCATAAGAGCGAGGCTTCCTTCAAAACCCTCGATAATGCTTGCGGTTATAGTTGCAGAGAGCATCAACACAAGCAGCCAGAAAAAGCGGTTTTTTGCCAATTCAAAAATGCCTGTTTTCATGTAGGGATAGTCCGAAGGAGCAAGAGCGCCCATCTTTTCGATGTCTTCCGTACCTTCTTCGATGATTACGTCTACAATGTCGTCAACGGTGATGATTCCGACAAGCCGCTGTTCTTTGTCTACAACAGGCATTGCAATAAGATTGTATTTTCTGAATATTTCGGCAACAGCTTCCTGGTCATCGGTGGTGTATGCAAAAACAAGGTTTTTATCCATTACATCGCCAATCCGCTCATGCGGGTTTGAAAGCATAAGGGTTTTTACCGAGACAACGCCGGTAAGCAGGCGGTCCCTGCGTATCACATAACAGGTGTAAATTGTCTCCTTGTTAAGACCAGTGTTGCGGATGCTGTCAAACGCCTCGCGCACTGTAGCGTCTTCGCGCAGATCCACATACTCTGTTGTCATGATGCTTCCGGCGGAATCATCGGGGTATTGTAAAATTCTGTTGATCAGGTTGCGCTTTTCGGAAGGTACGTTCTGCAAAACTTTGGTAACAACGTTTGCGGGCATTTCTTCGATTAAATCTACTGCATCGTCAACAAAAAGGCTGTTAACAATTTCTCCGGTTTCAATATCATTTAAGGCTTCTATAATACTTTGCTGACGATCGGTTTCTAGATAGGCAAATACATCTGCCGCAATTGCTTTTGGCAATATTCGGAATAACTTGTTGGTTTGTTCGTGGTTCAATTCATCAAAAGTTTCTGCAATGTCTACGGTATTCATGCTGATAAGGAGAGCTTTAAGCTGGTAGATTTCCAAACCTTCGGTATTTAAAAGTGATAAAATTTGATCTTTCATGGCATCCCCCTAAAATCCAAGAATATTTCTTGCTATGGTAAAATAAATAAACAATGATGCGGCATCCACTATGGTTGTGATAACAGGCGCAGCCATTATTGCGGGATCAACTTTAATGAGCTTGGCAAGCATTGGCAAAAGCCCGCCGATGGTTTTTGCAACAAAAACAGTACTTATCAATGCAAGAGATACGGTAAATGAAAGTAGTACATTTTGTCCGTTCATTAGATAGATTCTGACAAAATTGACAACCGCAAGAGCGGCGCCGCAAAGAAGCGCGACACGGATTTCCTTCCAAAACACACGAAGAAAATCTTTTAACTGTATTTCGCCAAGAGCCATACCTCTGATGATAAGGGTAGAACTCTGTGCGCCGGCATTTCCACCGGTGCCCATAAGCATTGGAATAAACGCCATGAGAATCGGCATAACTGCAAGGCTTGCCTGAAAGCCCTCGATTATACCCGCCGTGATAGTTGCAGATAACATAAGTACAAGCAGCCAGACAAAGCGGTTTTTCGCAAGCTTTACAATGCTTGTCTTCATGTAGGGATCATCCGAAGGAGTCAACGCACCCATCTTTTCCATGTCTTCGGTGCCTTCTTCGATAATTACATCAACAATGTCATCAACAGTGATGATTCCAACAAGGCGCTGTTCTTTGTCTACCACAGGCATTGCAAGAAGATTGTATTTTTTGAATGTTTCCGCTACAGCTTCCTGATCGTCGGAGGTGTAGGCAAAAACAATATTCGTGTCCATTATATCGCCGATACGATCCTCAGGGCGTGCAAGCAGCATGGTTTTTGCCGATACAACTCCCGTTAGCAGACGATCTTCGCGTATCACATAACAGGTATAAATGGTCTCCCTGTTAAGACCGATTCTGCGAATGGTATCAAATGCTTCGCGCACTGTTGCGCCTTCACGCAGATCCACATACTCGGTGGTCATAATGCCGCCGGCGGAATCGTCGGGGTATTGTAAAAACTTGTTGATTAAATTGCGCTTTTCGGAAGTTGCATTTTGCAGCACCCGTGTAACAACATCTGCAGGCATTTCTTCGATTAAGTCTACAGCATCGTCAACAAAAAGCCTGTTGATTATTTCGCCAATTTCAACATCATTTAAAACTTCTATAATGCTCTGCTGGCGGTCGCTTTCGAGGTACGCAAATACATCCGCAGCAATCGCCTTGGGCAAAATCCTGAATAATTTAACAGTTTTTTCGCTGTCCAATTCTTCAAAGATCTCTGCAATATCTACTGTATTCATTTCAGAAAGCAGCGATTTAAGTCTTGGGATGTCTATAACACCGGCTTCCAGATAAAATAAAATCTGTTCTTTCACGGGAATCCTCCTTTATTACTAGAGGACACTGAACAGTAAGACGGATTAACAAAAAACTTTTGTAAAAAGGTCTCTTTAGCGGCAGAATGCGGACAGTCTAAGTAAGTCCGCGGGCTTACTACCGTATGGGTCACTGTCCGTGTCGCTGATTTTACGCAAACTCACATAAACCTCCTGTATTTGATATGGGTTTTTATATATTAACAATATGTTGAATTTATTTTTTTTTGTCAATAAGAAATTTGAAACACTTGACTATTACTAAAAAATAGGGGTATAATTAAGTAGGTATAAAAATGGTTCGATTTATATGGGATGAAAAAAAGAACCATGCTAACTTAAAAAAACATGGGGTTGATTTTAATGATGCTGTTCGCGCCTGGTATGACCCTGACAGGCTCGATTTTTTTGATGAAGAACATAGTACAAAAAGTGAAGTCCGATGGATTTTTCTTGGCGCCGTAACGGGAGTAGTTTTGTTTGTTGTAGAAACAGAGCCTGATGAAGATACCGTACGGATAATTTCCGCACGGCGGGCTTTTAAATATGAAAAGGAGAGGTATTATGCCCATCGTAGTAAAAACTCTTGATGATCTTCCGCCTCTCGACGAAGAAAGAATCAAAAAACTCAAAAAAATGAAAGATAAGGATATTGATTTTTCCGATATGCCCGCACTGTCACAGGAACAACTTGCCAGATTTGTACCTGCAAAACTGCTTAATCGTTCTCTTTACCGTCCTGTAAAAATTCCAGTAAAAATTAACTACGATGCCGATGTTCTTGAATGGTTTCGTTCTTTTGGAAAGGGTTATCAAACCAGAATGAATTCCGTACTCCGTGAATATATGCTAACCCACAGTACTTCTATGTAAGGGTAAGTTAGTGATTAGTGGTCAGTGATTAGTCTGTTGTCCGCAGGCGATAAGTTGATAACACAAAAGCCCACTAACAACAATCTAACCACTATTCAATAACAACTATCCACTAACCTAGAAAGCCCGGACGGCACGCACACTGTATGTATTGTCCTTGAAGCTGGGGCCGTAACCATTGGGGGAGAGAAAACCCCACGCGGAGTTATTGCCGTCCTGCGACGAAGACCAGAACCAACCACTGAACCCTCTCAACAAGTTACCTCTGAACCCTTCTCGTCTATGAAGATTCATATACAAAAATAAAGATTCAAGTTCGCTTTTGCTAGGCAGAAACCAGTCGTTAAAACCATTAACACTCAGTTCGCTGCAAACTTGTGCAGCCCGCCCGGTTTCACCTGTTCGTCTAAGGTGTTCCACGATAAGCTCGGTGTTCCGTTTACCGGATCCTATGGAAGATACTGTTCCGGCAACATTCTGTCCATACGCACCCCATGGGGCACTAAATTGTGTTTCAGCCGGTGCCACCTCTAAATAACGCCAGCCGTTAGAAAAAATTCCTTTATCGTAAAATACGATTCCTCCGGCAGGACCATTATCTCCTACGAAGTAATCAATATTTTTTGCCATTACTGTTTTAAGGCTTCCAAAATACATATACAATCCACTGCCTGCCACATACTTATCAACAACACTTTCCGCACTGTCCGGTAGAACAAGCGACACAATAAAGCTCTTGCCCTGTCTGCCAGCGGCTGCGTTAAACTCTGTGTCGGGCATGGTGCTGCCTGAAAGATCAAGGGCAACATACAATCCCGCTGTGTTTATTGAAGTAAGCAGTTTTTGCCAGTTACTTTCAGGAGATGCCATGTTTTGCAGATTAAGGCTCACGCTGAAAGGTATGGGATTTTCAGGACTAGCGCCGCCTTTCTGTCTGGCAAGCCAGTCTTCCACTTTCTCGACATCGGTAAAATTCCTCCCGCTGCTGCCGCCACATCCGGCAAATATGAACATAATTATTGCCACTAAAGCAATGCAGGTAAAAAATTTACCTCCAAATACCCTTCCCTCTCCAAACAGTTTGATTTTGTTCATAAAATCCTCCTAATTTTTTTTCTTAAAATCTTTTTTAATGTTTTTACCCATCTATAAGATAATAACATACCTTATGGTGTCTAATCAATATAAAAAAGAAAAAATAGAATAAATTACCAATCTAATAGGTAGGTTTTATAAATATATGACTGATATTCGCATTGTTTTAGCAGAAAATATGAAAAAATACCGTAAAATTCAAAAAATTTCACAGGAAAAATTAGCGGAAAAAATAAACACTGCCCCAAATTATATAGCCATGATTGAGGTTGGAAAAAAATTTCCATCTGCAAATATGCTTGGGCGGATTGCACTTGCTCTTAATGTCGATACACCGGAACTTTTTACAACAAATACCGTAATATTTATGCCAAATACTAACAAATCTGTTGAACTCTTATATCAGGAAATTTTAATTGATTTTAAAAAGTTTGAAAACGATTATAAACAATTTGAAAAAACAATTTCTGGAAAAATCAAACAATGGCAGCAAGATTGATAAATTCAAAGGAAAAAATATTTAAACCTAAGAGTATTCCCAAGGCGGTATTTAGTTACCTTGCTTTTCAATTTCAGAATCCTGAACATATTTTATAGCGGTGTTTAATGTGCGGGAGCAACTCCAACATCATACATTAATTTCCGTTATCATAGCATCTCCTATTTAAGCCGCGTGAGCGACGACGTAAGAGGTACAATACTTATAAATACATTTTTCTTGTCCCATACATCCAATTTTTGTATCTTTAAGTTGTGAATGAAAAGTGTACAAAGAGACCTTTTTCAAAATAAAAATGGGTTCATTTGCACACTTTTATAGGAATGGATATGACAACAAAAGATTTTTGGAACAGGGTAAAAAAACTTATTAAGGCTCAACAGTTGATTACTGATAGCAAATATGCTATCATTTGATTATGAGTAAACGAAACAAACTCATACATAAAATTTTAAAGGGCAATTCAGATGTTACCCCTGATGAAGCTGTAAAAATTCTTGAAATGCTTGATTATAGGGCAGCTCCAACAGGCGGTTCACATTTAACTTTCAGAAAATTAAACAGTCCTTCTGTTACAATCGTTCTTACTCAAAATCCATTAAAACAATACTTGATAGAAAAATTACAGGAAGTATTAACACAGGAGGGATATACCGATGACTAAGAAAAATTTAAATTATTATCAAAATCTTCCGTACACTTTTATTATTGATTGGTCTGAAGCGGACAGTTGTTTTTTGGGCAGTATAACTGAACTTGAACGCAATATGACCTGTGGGCAGACCCGTGAGGAAGTTTTATCAAATCTTAAAGAAGCGCTTGTTTCTTATGTTACCACAAGCCTCGAAAATAATATGGAAATTCCCGAACCGTTAAATATTAAAGATTTTAAAGGAAATATTACTTATCGAACAAGTAAAGAACGCCATTACAGGCTTGCAAAACAAGCTAAGCTTTATGGCAAGAGTATTAACGCTTTTATTGACGAAGCAATAGCTGAAAAGTTAAAAGTAAATTAACAGCCGATGAAAAACTTTGCGCTTTCTGGGGCATATAATTTAACTTATGGAAAGGTTGATTGGTAAAAAGCTGCTTGAATGGAAAAACAAGGCGGGCAGAAAACCATTGATAGTTTATGGTGCAAGGCAAATCGGCAAAACTCACAGCATTATGGAGTTTGGTACAAAGAATTTTACCGCAGTTGCTTCACAATTAAACCCTACGCGGTCAATGATGTAAAAGGAATTACATAAACCCCTTCGGGGGTCTTTCTGCAAAAATCGGTCTTGCCAGTTAATACAGCTAAAAAAGCAGGTTCGGGATTTCTCGCCATTGGGTTTAACATCAATTTGTTTTTGAGGCGCAGCAAATTTTTGACACCTTCTTGGGCTTTGTTTTCACTTAACTTTATTTCGATACCTGCCCAGCGCCCGTCTCTTAGCTCAATGATTGCATCGACTTCAAGATTATCAGAATCTCTGTAATATTTAACGGGATCGGGCAGCGCGCCATCCATGCAAGATGCGTATATTCTTAAATCCCGCAAAGCCAATTCTTCAAACAAATTTCCAAACAACTGACCGTCCTGAAGCAGCCGGTTCTTGTCCGCACCAAGCAAAGCCGCAGGTAGAGACGGGTCTGCAAAACAGCGTTTTGGTTTTATCCGCACACGAGATTTTGAACGGACAGGAGCATCCCATCCGCATAAATCTTCGATAATGAATCGTTCCTTGAATATCGTTAAAAGCGATTCAATATGCTGTTTTGTTGCAAGTTCATTTTTACTGTCAATATTTCCTTCGATAATATCGTTTGCAATTGTATCGTATGTTACAGCTTGTCCAATGTTTCTTGCTAAAGAGACAAGAAAGCGCCTCAGCCTGTATTCGTTTGCCCCGCTCTTATTCCCGATAAACGAAATTAATGTGTCAAGGTATTGGTTTGGAATTAACTGTGCATCATCCGGTTCAATGTGCAAAGCTCCCGGCCATCCGCCTTTGCATATCAAATCGGCAAGCTTGCGAAGATCTGTTTGCACACGCGCTTTTTTAAATCGCCCCTCGAACAGCCCGCTAAGCGAAACTGAACCGTCCGAATCTCCTGTTTCAAAAAGGCTCATCGGTCTAAGAAAAATTCGGGATATGCGCCCTGTTCCACTGTGAACGATTTCTTCTTTTTTAGGCGTTGAAGAACCGGTTAGAATAAACAACCCACTTTCGCCTGCCCTGGCATCAACTGCAAGGCGCGTCTCATCCCACAACGCCGGAATCTCCTGCCATTCGTCTATTACATGAGGTTTACCGCCCTCGAAAGCCAGACTGTGATCCGCTTCAATAAGATCTCTTATTCCCGGGGCTGAAAGGTTAATTTTGCTTACACCATGAGCTTCCGCCATCCATGTTTTTCCACACCACATACTCCCTGCGATTTCGACCGCGCCAAAAGTGCGAAGGTGTTTATCAAGCTGTTTGTCGAGCAGCCGGTTTCTGTATTTAGAGTTCTGTAATGTCATAACTTAATTATACAAAATAGAGGGGAATTTATCAATAAAATAGAGGGAAAATATTTGCAAAATAGAGGCAAATTAATCAATAAAATAGAGTGATATATTTAGAAAAATAGAGGAGAATTTGTTAATAAAATAGAGGCATATTTTTTACAAAATAGAGGAGATTCTTTAAGAAAATAGAGGCAAATAATTATAAGGACAAAGACGATTGTCATTTCTAACCGGAATATGTAAAAAGCAGTCAAGAGCCAGTTGACTCTGTTGTCCATGATAGGTTTTACTTAAATTACACCGTTAACGTCCTATCTCATACAGGACATCAGGTGATACCTCACAATACAGGGTTTATTTGAAAAGATGAATGTATTGATAAAAAAAGCCAAAGAAGTTTTGATTGCGGTTTTGCCGGTAGTAGTTTTCGTGGTTATTCTCCGGTTCACTATTGTACCTGTGCCCGACGTTCTCTTTTTTCAATTCCTGGTAGGTGCGCTTGCGATAGTAACAGGTTTAATTGTTCTTTTATTCGGCATTGAGCTGGCTATTTTACCGCTTGGCGAACACATGGGTTCGGTCTTTGTAAAATCCAACAAATTATTGTTTATCATCATTACGGTTTTTATTCTGGGATTTTTCATTAATTTTGCAGAGCCTGATGTTAATGTCCTTGCAAAACAGGTAGCTGATATCACAAACAACCTTATCTCGACCTTCACCATCAGAACGCTTGTAGCGGTTGGCGCCGGGATGTTGCTGTCTATCGGGGCGATTAGAATTGTAAAAAATTATTCGCTGCGAAAAATGCTGATTGTAACGTATGCGCTTGCTTTTATCATGACTCTTTTTGTATCTTCGGATTTTATGGCGATTGCGTTCGATGCTTCGGGCGCGGCGACAGGGGCGATTACCGTGCCTCTTGTTCTTGCGCTTGCACTTGGGATGGCATCAATGAAGAAGGACAGTAAATCGGCGGAGGAAAACAGTTTCGGGCTTGTCGGTATTATGGCATCCGGCGCTATCTTTGGCGTTTTGCTGCTTAACTTTTTTGTGAAGACTGACAACATAGCAGGAACTCTGGACATGTACGGCTTTAATGAAGATTCGGTTTTTGGTCCGTTTATTAAGGAAGCGCCGGGTGTTGCAGCAGAAACAATGATGTCATTGTTTCCAGTTTTTCTTATGTTTTTGTTTTTTCAAAAATTCAAATTTAAATTACATTCAAAACCATTCCATAAAATACTTATAGGGTTTTTATATACTTACATTGGGCTGGTAATATTTTTTATTGGCGTACACGCAGGATTTATGAATATGGGCAATATAATCGGGTATAACCTTGCGAAGTTTGGAAATCCCGCAATTCCCATCGGTCTTGGTGCTGTACTTGGAATGTTAATTATTCTGACCGAACCCGCCGTATATGTAATGACTCATCAAATAGAAGATGTAACAAACGGATACATAAGGAGAAGAACTGTCCTTACGTTTCTTGCAATAGGCATGGCTTTTGCAGTAGGCTTGTCTATGTTAAAGATAATCGTTCCGGGTATCATGCTCTGGCACTACATCCTGCCCGGGTATCTTTTTGCGCTAATTATGATGTTTTTTACACCGAAAATGTTTACAGGTATTTCTTTTGATTCAGGCGCTGTGTCGTCGGGTCCTATGTCCGTTACCTTTATTTTGGCCTATTCGCAGGGCGTTTCACAAGCTGTAGAACATGCTGATGTTTTAAGGGATTCTTTTGGTATAATTGTAATGGTAACAATGATGCCTGTTATAGCATTGCAGGTATTGGGTTTTATATATAAAATGAAATCAAGAAAAGTCGGAGTGTAAATTTATGGCGGGATATAGCTTAATATGCTGTGTGGTAAACATGGGCGATGCTTCCAAAGTTTGCAAAATTGCAAAAAAATACGGGGTTAAGGGCGGAACCACATCCATAGGCAGAGGAACCATCAGCAACAAGCTTATGAATTTTCTGGCAATTTGCGAAGAACGAAAAGAAATTGTCACAATGATAGTGGAAAGTGAACTTGCAAGTGAAGCAATAAAAGGCATCGGTGCGGAAATGAAATTTGAAAAACCGCATCATGGGATTGCGTTTTCATATTCTGTTTCGGAATTTATCGGAAGTAAAAATATAGTCAGCAGTTCCGGCGTTACCGGTGGAGGAAAGGTCATGTATAAGGTCATATTTGTAATCGTGGAAAAAGGCAAGGCGGAAGATGTTATTGAAGCCGCTAAAGCGGCAGGGTCAACAGGCGGCACGATCATAAACGCACGCGGCGCGGGGGTTCATGAAGTCCAGAAATTTTTCTCCCTTGAAATTGAGCCGGAAAAAGAAGAAGTTTTGATCATCACAAAGAGCGAAAACAAGGAAAGGATCGTTGACTCAATAAGAGAACGCATAAAAATTGACGAACCCGGCAACGGCATTTTGTATGTTCTGGATGTAAACGAAGTTTACGGGCTGCACGGAGGTTCGTGATCCGCGAGCGGCGACGTCAATCGAACGGCTGCGCAAGCGTTAGTTTGCGGGTTGTAGAACAAGTTGAATCAGTAAAATGTATTGGAAATTATATGTTATAAAGAGGTTTCTGTTGAAAAATTCTTTTAAACAGTTTTGGATTATTGTTTTTATTACCGTAATTATATTTTCCGCTTGCGGTAATGAGCCTGATAATTTTTTCAGCATCAATGGTATAACATATAGATTGTATAAAGGCGAAATGTATTATAAGGGTCCTGTAATACCGGATAGATCGAATAATATAGAGTTATATTTATTTTACGAAGATGAAAATGACTATGAAGAAATTTTTCTTGATTTGTATATTCCGGACGGTAATAACAGACTGGTTGAAGGGACATACAATCTGACCTACAATTACGAGCCGTTTACTTGTTCTTATGGCGAAATACAAATTGAAAAAGACCGTCGGCTTCTTTTTTATTATAGAATCACGGGCGGAACATTACAGGTGTCGGTAACCGGAAGCGGAGATGATGCCATATATACAATTAATATTGACTGTAACATTGAAGATCAAAACGGTTTAACAGAAACCGTAAGAGGAACATACAGAGGAACGATTGCCTGGTTTGAATAATGGGAATAGGTTTAACTATTAATAGGTTAAGAAGAAACTTATGGACTATGAAAAATTTACAATAAAAGCGCAGGAAGCTTTAAGCGAAGCTGCCGGAATTGCGCAGAAAAACGATCATTCTCAAATTGAAAATGAACATCTTTTGACGGCTCTGCTTCGGCAGGATAATGGGATTGTTCTGCCAATCATCGAAAGGATTTGCGGCAAGGCTGATTCTCTTACAACCGATGTCGAAGCGTTGGTAAGAGAAACGCCTAAAGTGTTTGGTGAAGCGGCGCAGGTTTTTTATTCTCCCGCCTTGTCAAAAGTTTTGGCAAAGGCCGAAGTTGAAGCTTCGGCGCTCAAAGATGAATTTATTTCCACTGAACATATATTGATCGCGATGGCTTCAAGCGAAGGCAAGGCGGCGGCTCTTTTAAAGAAAGCGGGCGTAACCAAGAATGCGATTCTTGACGCGCTCAAGCAGGTGAGGGGAAAAGCCCGTGTTACCGATCAAAACCCCGAAGAAAAATATCAGGCGTTGGAGCGTTATTGCCGCGATCTAACGGCGCTTGCGCGGCAGGAAAAGCTTGACCCGGTGATAGGGCGCGATGAAGAAATCCGCCGCTGTATGCAGGTCCTTTCGCGGCGGACAAAAAACAACCCTGTGTTAATCGGCGAGCCCGGAGTCGGCAAAACTGCAATTGTTGAAGGGCTTGCGCGGCGGATTGTCGCGGGCGATGTGCCCGAAGGCCTCAAGGGCAAGAAACTGCTCGCGCTGGATCTTGGCGCGCTTGTAGCGGGAGCGAAATTCCGCGGCGAGTTTGAAGAACGCCTTAAAACAGTGATCCACGATGTGCAGGCAGAAGACGGGAAAATTATTTTATTTATTGATGAACTTCACACGCTTGTCGGAGCCGGTGCTGCCGAGGGCGCGACCGATGCTTCCAATCTTTTGAAGCCTGCGCTTGCACGCGGCGAGCTCCGGTGCATCGGCGCAACTACGCTGGACGAATATCGAAAACACATCGAGAAAGACGCCGCGCTTGAACGGCGTTTTCAGCAGGTGTATACAGCGGAGCCTTCTGTCGAAGATACAATTGCAATTCTGCGCGGGCTTAAGGAACGCTACGAAATTCATCACGGTGTGAGAATAAAAGACGAGGCGCTTGTCGCCGCTGCAAGTTTGTCCGACCGCTATATCACAAGCCGTTTCCTTCCCGACAAGGCGATTGATCTTGTTGATGAAGCCGCAAGCCGCCTGAAGATGGAACTGGACAGCCGCCCTGTAGAGCTTGATAAATTAGAACGAAAACTTTTACAGCTCTCCATAGAAAAACAGGCGCTTTCCCACGAAGATGATCCTACCTCGAAGGAGCGGCTAACAAAACTGGAAAAAGAAATTGCAGACCTCGGCGCAGAACGCGATGCAATGAACGCCCGCTGGGAAATAGAAAAAATCGATGTTCAAAAAATCCGCGAAATTAAACAAAAAATTGAAGAACTCAAAATTGAAGAAACACATTATGTGCGCGATGGCGATCTTTCCAAAGCGGCGGAAGTAAAGCACGGCAAAATCCCCGAAGCGCAAAAACAGCTTGCCATGCTTGCCGACCAAATCGAAAAGAAAAGGGAAAGTGCAGCCGGCGGAGAATCTTCCGCACTGTTACGTGAAGAAGTAAGCGAAGAAGATATTGCCGGCGTTGTTTCGGCATGGACGGGAATTCCTGTGTCAAAGATGCTCTCCGGCGAATTGCAGAAATTTCTTGACCTTGAAAAAGTTCTGGAAAAGCGCGTTGTCGGTCAGGACGAAGCGCTTGTCGCAGTTGCAGATGCAATCAGGCGGAACAAGGCGGGGCTTTCCGATGTGGCGCGGCCTCTTGGTTCCTTTTTATTTCTTGGACCGACCGGCGTTGGCAAAACAGAGCTTGCAAAAACGTTAGCTGACTTTTTATTCAACGATGAAAAAGCGCTTACCCGCATCGACATGAGCGAATACGGCGAAAAGCACTCGGTGAGCAGGCTTATCGGCGCACCTCCGGGTTATGTCGGCTACGAGCAGGGCGGCCAATTGACAGAAGCTGTAAGGCGCCGTCCCTACAGCGTAATCCTTTTTGACGAGATTGAAAAAGCGCATCCTGAGGTGTTCAATGTCTTTTTGCAAATTCTTGACGACGGCCGCCTTACAGACGGACAGGGTCGTGTTGTCAATTTTATGAACGTGATCATCATAATGACAAGCAATCTTGGTTCGGACTTAATCCTCGAGGCAGAAAACCCGCAGGCGATCCGCGATACGTTAATGGAAATGCTCAAGCAGAATTTCAGACCGGAATTCCTTAACCGCATTGACGAAACTGTAATTTTCAACAGGCTTGGCAAAAATGATATTGACAGAATTGTCGACATTCAGCTTGTGCGTTTAACGGCACGGCTTGCAGAGCGCAAGATCACGCTTACGCTGACAGATGCGGCAAAAGCCCTGCTTGCAGAACGCGGATACGACCCGATGTTTGGAGCGCGTCCGCTCAAGCGTACAATTCAATCCGAACTTGAAAATCCCCTTGCAAAGCAGATCATCAGCGGCGTAGTCCGCGAAGGCGGCGCTGTAACTGCGGACGCCGTGAACGGGGAAATTGCGTTTAACAATTTAGGATAAATGTAAAAAATGTATCACAACAGATATTTTCTTATTTCTCTCTCATTTCAAACACGCCGTCCCAGTTGTCCGGAGGGGGATTTTGAAAAAAGTGCCTGCAGTATTTTAGGTAAAGTTTTGACGGATTATCACCGGGAAAATGTTTTAATACCAGAATAAAAGCGCTTTCCGCTTTTTTCCACTCCCGCGACTCGAAAATGTTAAGCGCATTATGAAAAAGTTCGACAAGTTTGTGCAAAGATGGTTTGGCATCCTTTTTTAATTCAAGTACCTCAAAAATGCGGACAGGCTTGCTGATTCCAATTACCCTAATCCATGCAAGCCGCCTTGAGAGAAGTCTATCGCCTGTTTCATTTATCGTACTTTCTGATGCAATAATCGATGTTCCGTATCGTTTGTTTACTCCTTCAAGTCTGGCTGCAAGATTAACCGCATTTCCAATAACTGTATAGTTCATTTTCTTTTGCGTTCCCATGTTTCCAACTACCATTTCGCCGGTGTTAATTCCTATTCGGGTAAAAATAGGCCAAGGACACAATTTTTTTTGTGCAAGAAATTTATTTACTTTTACTTCCAGCCGTTTCATCAATATTGCAGCAGTACAAGTCCGCAGGGCATGATCCGGCAGTTTTTGTGGGGCTCCAAAAAAAGCAAGTATTGCATCGCCTTCGTATTTATCAATTGTTCCTTTCCGGTTCAAAATTACATTGCTCATTGCAGACAGATAATGATTGAGCAATTCTACCAATTGTTCAGGAGACAGCGCTTCCGCTATTTTGGAGAAATCTTTTATGTCAGTAAACATTGCCGTCATATGACGTTTAACGCCACCCAATTGAAGCCGTGTAGGATCGTCAATAATTTCTTTTACCACATCTTCCGACAAGTATGTAGAGAACGCTTTGTGAAGCTGGTCGTTAAAAAATTTAAGCGCCGCCGTCATTTTAACTGTTTCTGTAATATCCTGAATTAATATTACCCAGCCAAGAGTCGTCCCAGATTTGCAGGCAACGCGGTTTAACCAGCCGGAATAATTCCTTCCGGGTCTGTGAGGCAGGGTGAATTCAACTTCACGCAGGGAATCTTCTTCAAATAATTCATGAGATTTTTTTTCGTCGATTCTAAGTTCCTGCGGCCATGTTTCCAACTGTAAAATGGATTTCCCCTTATAATGCTCTGTTAAAGCAGGAAACAGTTCCGAGGCTTTATTGTTGGATCCTGTATAAGCCATATTTTGATCAAGAACGATAAAAATATCTCTTATCAGATCCAGAGTAACAGCGTGGGCTTTCGGAGCAAGATCAAACATATCGTTACGCACAATGTTGTAGAAGAAAATAAAGTTACTAAGCACCATTAAGAAAGCAGTAAAATTAATCTGCCCAAGAGCGCTGTCGCTGAAAAAAGAGAGGACAACATAGCCAAAATTGCCGATGAGCGGGGCAAGGGCGCTGAATACAAGCAGGATTAACCCAAGCCGCTGTTTTTGTTTCTGTTTGATAATTTTGTGAATCAGAACGATACACGCAATGGCAATACAGAAAAGAGGGTAGAAAGTGCCGATAAAATACAGAGAACCGGGTGTAATTATAATGCCCGGTATGGTTTTTTCAGCATCAAAATAATAACTGGAATACAATAAAGTATGATGATCAAAAAAAAGAACCACCAAATAAAATAACACCGGTATAACCAGCATTGGAATCTGATAAAATTTTTTGGGCAGACGAATTTCGCAATAATCTGCCACAAAGAAAAAGAATAAGGGAGACATAAAGCTGCCGCCGGCATACATTATTTTTATACCGATGATTCCGCCGCCAAGGCTTCCGCTTGTTATCTCTATAAAATAACCAAGGGTATAAAGAAACATTGCAACACAGCAGTAGAAAAACCCGTAACGTTTTTCACTTCGGCACCGTTCCAGCGTGACAGACATTATATAGAGAGAAAGAAGAAGCGAGGCGGCAAGCATAAGACAAATAACCAAGAAGAACACGACTTAACTCCCTTTTAGATTTTCACTTTCTTCAAAGCAAAACCTAGATTTTAATTTTATAATAAATTATTGAAATTGTAAAGGTTTTTTATTTAATATCACCGGCTGGTTGTTAAAATTTTTATGGAACGTTTTATACATAAAACGATAAGTTGTCTAATATGTGAATTCATAATATGATGTGAATATGACTACTGGTAAACGTATCAGGCTTTTACGGCAAACTCTTGAAATATCTCAAGTTGAATTTGCAAAGGCAATTAAAATAAGCAACGGGTATATCGCAGAACTTGAGTGTGAACACCGGCGCGTCAACGACCGCATAGCTCATCTGATTTCGTTGACATTCGGCGTTAATGAAAACTGGCTGAAGATCGGCGAAGGTGAGATGTTTTTCAAAACACCGGATGAAAAGCTGCAACGTATGATGAACCTGTTTAAGGAGCTGCCGCCTGAGTTTCAGGATTATATGATAAAGCAAACAGAACTCCTTTTGAATGCAACAAATAGCAAATAACAGAGAACAAACATGATTCCATTGTACAAGCTGGAAAAATTGCCCCGTACTCAAAAGCTGAGGAAGATTGCCAAAGTTTTCACGTTAGCTGAAAAGCGGCTTTGTCTGAATCCGGAAACGATGAACGTTAAACGAATTTCAGGTATTTTCAGCATGGGTGAATTACAATTTTTTATGGAAGCGGCGGAATTACTTACAAGAGACGCAATTTTTTCACAGGATGCACGAAAGGCGTTTGCCGAAGCCGCCGGAATTTTCAGGGCGGCTTTTCAGGGTGATGCGTCCGGCGAGTTATCCGGCGGCGTTTCCTTGTTCCGCCGTGCAATGAACAGTGTAAAACATATTTTGTTAATCGAAACAGGGAAAGATCAGGCGGACTGGGATTTTACCGACAGCGCCGGAGCGCTTGATCCTGCAGGGCGGCAGGTGTTTGAAGGAATGTGGGTTTACATGGAAGACATTCGCTCGCCGTTTAATGTCGGCGCAATGTTCCGTACTGCGGAAAGTTTTGGCGTGGAAAAAATAATTCTTTCTCCGTTTTGCGCCGACCCGCATCACCGCCGGGCAGAACGGACAGCGATGGGCTGCATCGACATAATGCCATGGGAACGGCAGGAACTTTTCGCCGCACCGGATCCACTGCAGGAATCACTGCCGCTGCCGGAAATTTCCTGCCCGGTTTTTGCACTTGAGACGGGAGGAATCCCCATTGCGGAATTTCCCTTCCCCCGGCGCGGGTTGTTGATTGCAGGTTCCGAAGAATTGGGTGTAAGCCCACAGGCGCTTGCGGCAGCGGACGCATCTCTTGGAAGGGTGTCAATTCCATGTTACGGGACAAAGGCTTCGCTCAATGTTTCTGTAGCATTTGGCATTGCCCTTCAGGCATGGACAGCGTTTATTACTGTTAACGCATTACTGCCCATACGATCACGCCGCTAATTACTGCCGTCACTGGAATTCCAATCAGAGTAAAATTCCTCCAGAGCTTTAATCTTTGATCTGATCTCGCCGATAAGGTTGACTGCATCTGATAAATTTCTGACATTTCGTTCAACCGAAGCTGCAAGTCCCTCAGTAAGTTCTCTTGCTCTGTTATTATTATCTCGTAATTGGAGATTAATATCCCGCTCTCGTCTAAGCTCATCTTCAAGTCTTGCAACAATATCTGTTGCTCTTGTGTATTCGCTATCGTATCGAGTATCAAGTCTTCCAGCAATTGCAGGTCGCTGTCTAATGAAGAAAAATCCTGTGCAAATGCAGCCTGCGATGAAAGCGAGAAGAAGATAAAACAGAAAACGGCGATGGCGGTGAAGCGTTGTAATAATTTCATTCAAGTTTTTCTCCTTTCGGCGCCGTATTTTCGGCGGCTTCTAAACGCTTACAGTTCTAATACGAATATATGTAATTTTTTTTCCTACAGGCAAGGAAATTCGTCATCGTCTAAACGCTTATTGTGTTTAGACAAACTGACCTGTAACACTGTTTTCACCAACTCCTTATTTACCCTTGCTAAGTTATAGTTTTCGTATTAGAGTTAGATTATGAATAGAACAGTGACTATTGAGATTGCTGATAATTCGGTATTACAATTATTACGGAGTTTAGCTTCTATGAGCCTTATAAGGTTCACCTCTGAGATAACTTCCCAAAATGACCTTATCACTGCCCGTCTCAATGAAATCTATAATGAAGTAGATTCATCTCTGGAACCATGTTATATGATGGCACAAGCGGAAGTGCTTGAGGACGAGGACTGGTAATGATTAAAGGTGAAATTTGGTGGGCTAATCTTCCCTCAAACCCTTACGGTTCAGAACCGGGCAAGCGTCGCCCTGTTTTGATAATTCAAAATGATATAATCAATCGCAGCAATATAAAAACTGTGGTCTGTGCTGTTATTACTTCTAATACTAACCAATCAAAAGTTCAAGGAAATATCTTATTAGAAAAGCCAATCTCTGGTTTAGAAAAAACATCTGTTATAAATTTTTCGCAGATTTTCACTATTGATAAAACAAGGTTTATAGAACAAGTTTCAATGTTGCCAAAAAATTACATAACTAAAATTAACGAAAGCATTAGATACATCTTTGATTCAGAGTAAACTTCACAATCACCCCGAAACAAACTGACCCATGACGGGCGCTGTTTTTATTGTTCATTGTTTCCAATTTTCTAATTGCAAGCCTTTAATATTTTGAAAATGTTTAGTGTTATCAGTAACAAGAATATAATCATTGTACATACCAAAAAACAGCAATAAAAATATCTGCATCTTCGGTATTTCTTTTTGCTTTTCTTTCCTGAACATAAACCTCAATAGCTTCCTCCAGAATATAACTGCCAAATTCACCAATCGGAAATCTCCCTGAATTTCACTCTTTGGGATAAAATTTCATCAAATTCCGGCGGCAAGGGGTCTGTTTTATTTAACTCCTTAATTTCTTGGGTTAATTTCCTGAACGCCGCCAGTTTTTTCTCTTTTTCCGAAAAGTCACTGTTTATAGTTTTAACTGTAAGAGCTACTTTAGAGCCTCTTTCAATATTACACGGTTTCTCGGGAATAAAAACATGGCCGTCATATACTGCTTGAACTGCTGTCATAAAATACCTCAAGTTATAATTATAATATACTTTTTTCAAATAGCAAATTCCCAACAAACTGACCTGTGGCAGGCGCGTTTTCCTTTTTTTACGAAAGCCGCTTGATAATATTTTTGGCTAAATTTTCTTCAATATCTGTATGGCGGGGGACTTGCTCCATGACCCCTGTCCCAGGGTTCACATAAATATCATGCTTGCTGCCATGCCTAATAAAAACAGCGCCCCGTTTGTGTATCTGCTTAAGAAGCAATTTTCGTTTCATGCAGGAATCCGAAGCACGCCAACTTTTTCAAGTCTTGGCTTTTTCCTTTTTGCTTCTTCTAGAATATTTTCGTAAAGATCCATTAGCATTTCTTCCAACTCTTTTATATCTTTTCCTTGAGTCCATTGTTCAGGATAATCATTAAGATAACCTACTAACCAGTTATTTTCGCCTTCCCAGTAAGTATATGATAGTTCCATGCTATCCTCCTTTTTTATTATAATATACTTTTTTCAAATAGCAAATTCCCAACAAACTGACCCATGACAGGCGCGTTTTCCCCTTGCAGGAAATGGAGACAACAGCAGAAATGTATGCTGTTGATCAACTTAGGCAGCCTGCGCAAACGCCCTCCTCGTCCGGTCGGCTGCCAAAAATTACGGGTGATGTTTTAAATATACATAAGTTTTGTTAATTTGAGCAAAATTTGTTGGCACCGAATGTCCTCGTCGGTCGTTTTCGCAACTGCCTGTGTTGCTTGGTTAACAGCATACATTTCTGAGGTGCCAGACATGGGTTGTTTTGTCTAAACGCTGAAACTGTTTAGACAAACTGACCCATGACAGGCACCATTTTTCCGAAATTTGATGCCTGTCACCCGTTAGCTTATTTTTTAATCCAAACGTCCCCAATCAGTTCATAAGTTCCTTTACCTTCAGTATCACCATCATACGCTGTATGCAAACTCATTCCTCCGAGAAAGGGGGGGGATGAATTTAAATCGGGGAGGGGGGGGAATGAATCTCCATAAAAATCAGTATTGCTTCCCTCAAAAGTTATACTGGTAAGGTTGTCGCAACCTACAAATGCCACAGCTTCAATAGATCCTACACTAGCGGGGATTGTTATACTGGAAAAGCTGCACGCTTCAAACGCACCACGGTCAATATAAGTTACACCTTCTTCGATTATTACCTCAGCAAGGCTTAAGCAATTCCGGAATGCTAGACTGCCAATAGAAGTTACATTTCCGGGGATTGTTATACTGGTAAGACCGCTGCCGTGGAATGCGCCTTCGCTAATAGAATCTATACTCGTGGGGATTGTTACGCTGGTAAGTTTGCTTAAACCAGCGAACGCCCAACCGCCAATAGAAGTTACACTATCGGGGATTTCTATACTGGTAAGGTTGTCGCAATAAGCGAACGCCATATCGCCAATAGTGGTTACACTATCGGGGATTTTTACACTGGTAATACTACTGCTCATAAACGCATTTGCTGCGATTGTTGTAACTGGTATACCGTTTATCTCGCTGGGTATGATTATATCTCCTATTGCATCTGTTAATCCGTTGATTGTATATGATTCACCGTCTGGGTTTAGTTCGAAATCACTCTTACTTTTCGACCAATTACCTCCAGACAGTACATAAGTTCCTTTGCCTCCTACTTCATACGCTGCAAGCAGATTTGCTCCGGAGGGGAATGAAAAGTTACTCATATTAGGTGGATCAGCTCCCATAAAAGTTACACTGGTAAGGCTATTGCAATTAGTGAACGCATCCAAACCAATAGAAGCTACACTTTCGGGGATTGTTATACTGCTAAGATTTTCGCAACCAGAGAATGCTCTGTCGACAATAGAAGTAACACCTTCGGGGATTGTTATGCTGGTAAGACTGGTGCAACCAGCGAACGTACTGTTGCCGATAGAAGTAACACCTTCGGGGATTGTTATACTGGTAAGACTGGTGCAACCATCGAACGCACTGTTGCCAATAGAAGTAACGCCTTCGGGGATTGTTATGCTGGTAAGACTGGTGCAACCAGCGAACGTCCTGATGCCAATAGAAGTTACGCTTTCGGGGATTGTTATGTTGGTAAGGCTGGTGCAACCATCGAACGCCCATGAGCCAATAGAAGTTACGCCTTCGGGGATTATTATGCTGGTAAGGCTGCTGCAACCATAGAACGCATCGTCGCCAATAGAAGTTACACCTTCTTGGATTATTACACTGGTAATGGCTTTATTACCATCAAACGCCCCATTCGCAATTGCAGTTACTTTTTTACCGTTTATCTCTCCGGGGATTACTATAGCTCCTGTTGCACCTGTAAATCCGGTGAACGTGTATGTGTTGCCATCTAGGCTTAGTTCGAAATCGCTCTCATCGGGCTCGAGGGCTTTCGTCCAATCGTCGCCCGACAGTACATAAGTTCCTGCAAGTCCTGCGCCATACGCTTCCCGCAAACTTCCTACGAAAGGGAATTTAGAAGGACCTGAAGAACTTGAAATATCTATATAACCCCTCATAAAAGTTACACTGGTAAGGCTGTCGCAATCATAGAACGCAAATTCGCCAATAGAATTTACACTTGTGGGGATTATTATGCTGGTAAAGCTGCTGCAACCATAGAACGCATATTGGCCAATAGAAGTTACACCTTCGGAGATTATTATGCTGGTAAGTCTGCTGCAACCATGGAACGCATAACCGCCTATAGTTTTTACACTTGCGGGGATTGTAATGCTTTTAAGGTTGCTGCAACCTAGGAATGCTCTTTCGCCAATAGAAGTTATACTTTCGGGGATTATTATACTGGTAAGGCTGATGCATTCATAGAACGTAAAACGGTCGATAGAAGTTACACCTTCGGGGATTATTATGCTGGTAAGGCTGCTGCAAGCAGCGAACGCATATTCGCCAATAGAAGTTACACTTTCAGGGATTGTAATGCTTGTAAGGTTGCTGCAATATACGAATGCACTTTCGCCAATAGAAGTTACACCTTCAGGGATTATTACACTGGTAATACCGGTTTCACTTCTAAACGCTTCATCTGCAATTGCTGTTACTCGTAAGCCGTTTATATATACGGGGATGATTATATCTTCTATTGGTTCTAGTAATCCGGTGATTTTGATTGTGCCGTCGCCGTTAGGTTCAAAACTGTAGACTGCTTTTACAGTAACCGCATCACTGGTAATGCTGCCGTTGTAGCCCGCGCGGTTTACTTTTACGGTAACGACTGCCCCGGCATCTGCATCTTCAATGGTGTATGAACTATCTCTCGATATAAGAACATCACCGCGATACCACTCGTAATAGACGGCTCCGGTTCCGGCAAGACCGCTTATATCAACGATTAATTTATCGTCTACTTCCGCGGTTGCTACAATGTCTACTTCCTCGGTTCCTACTTTTACCGTCTCATTCGATGGGTCGTGAGTTCCAGAAAAGTTTGACGCTGTAAAGGCGGTATATGAAAACTCACTTACCATGTTAGGACGGATGTGCAATATCTTCATCATCGAAGCGGTTTTCCCGTCGTCGCTTTTAAGGGTAATTTTTACACTGTAATAACCGGCAGCTAAAATTGTATCTGCGGGATCGCTTGATCCTGTAAGAGGAACTGTTGTGGAGGACGGTTCAAAGAACATATTTGCTTCGGTGATTGTAACACCTGCGGGATAAGTAATCGTCCAGCGGAAAGTTCCGTCCCCTGTTTCAAGAGGGTAAAGCGTAACATCGTCTCCGGCTGCCACGCCGGCTCCGATAATAAATTCCTCGATGACTCCCATTGCTACAGCGGTATCATCTTCCGGCCGCTCACCCGCATCGCCGATACCGGCGGTATACGCCGTAACCGTCAAGCCCCATCTTCCGGCGAATAATAAAATATTTTCTATAGTGTCATCGGCGGGGCGGTATTCGTCAAAGTGGCTGTTGTTTAAATCCAGCGAAGTGAAGGCCAGCTTGTATGTTTTAAAAACCGGAGCCGTAGGGAGTATAGTCCGCGCCGCCGTATTAATGTTAAGGGAAAAATACCCCATCCCCGCAGGGGGAGCTTCCGGCATCTCGATAGGCGGCACTTCTTCATAACCCGTTCCGGGCAGATCAAAGAAAGGCAAAGGACAGGAAGTACAAAAGAAAAGTGAAAAGAGAATAATGAAAAAAGCTGTAATCAGCAATCTTCCCCTTGTCCAACCAATAGCCCGCGTACAACAATTTTTTTCTACGCATCGCAGGTGCGATTTCTCTTTTCTTTTTTCACTTGTCATATTATCCATCCTCTTTTTTCTCCGTACCGCAGATGCGCTTTCTCTTGTTATGGGTCTACCCTGAAGGTAATTGTTACTTCGTACATAACGCCGGGACTTCCAACTGGAACTACTACCAGCGTTAAGTAGTGGTCTACTCCTACAGCGTTGTATGCCGATGCCGGATTTGCAGCGTCAATTTCATAAGAATCGTCTCCGATGGCTCCGACTTGGACGCCGTTTACCAGCCATTGTATCGAGCTGTAGTTGGTTGGAGTTTCCACTTCAAACTTTGCAGTGGTATCAAGGCCTCCTGTGCCTGTCCGGCTGATGGTAACAGTTTCATCAAGCACGGGCGCGCCTTCGGTGATGTGGGTGTAGGTTATGTTGAAGGTTGTGCTTTGCTGTACGATGACTGTTATATCACGGGAAGTAGTACCTGCGCCAAAATCTCCAGTGACGAAGCATTGGTAGGTATGCGTTCCTACCGGAAGGTCTTCTGGTAATTCATAACTCGATGTAGAACTGAGTGTGGTGCCAGGGTCAGTGGTTTTGACCCACCTGTACGATAATCCCGCTCCTGCTTCATCAATTTCTGCTTCTATGGACAAACTGCCGCTGATGCTTCCTGCTGTTAACTCCGCGGGTCCTGAAATACTCTTAATGGTGAGAACCGCGGGATCTGTTGCAGGGAATTCGAACCACATGTCAGTTCTGTTTTTATTACTTCCCGCAGTCGCGGACGGGTTGGCAATCTGTGCGGCCACTCCGTTAATTGTAGCGGTAAAGGTTGAAGGGAATGTATAGTTTTCGTTTGCAGTCATCTCAAATATTGCTGTATATTTTGTGCCTGGACGGAAAGTAAATGTCGATACAACAGGACCACCTACAGGATCACCTACAGGATCACCTACAGGACCACCTTCGGGATCATACCATACCTTAGGCTCGTAAGAGAAATTGACCGGCTCTGGCGTTATTGATATATTTGTTGACGGCGCTGCGCCTCTAACTGGAACATACGCTGCATTGCCGCCAATGATGATTGTCGCGCTTGTGATCGGTGCGGGGTTTACCGTCAGTGTTACTGTATTGCTATATGCCGTGGAGGTCAATCCGTCGTTTAAGCCGGTGTTGGTAACAACGCATCTGTAATAGTGGGTCCCTGCACTAAGGTCGCTGGGAGGCGTATAAGACTCATCTATGCTTACATTTGTCCATGTTGTTTGGTCGGCGCTTCTCTGCCACTGATAAGAAACCGCATTACCTGTTAAAACCGGCGCAGAAGAAAATTGCAGAGCCGTCTTATTATTCAGGTAGGTTGTTTCTGTGGTTGTGGTTGTAACCGCTACGCTTACCCAATTTGCGTACAGGGTATAGTCCCTGTTAACCGGCGTATTAATACTAAACGGAACATCAAAAGTATTATTATCCGTGTACCAGCCGTCAAAGATATAGCCTTCTCTGGTTGGGATATAATCCGCAAGGGCGGCGGAGCTGCTTTTTTCTACCGATTCTTTAAAAGTCTCGGGCCAAATGACGTTATGGCTATTAACACCGCTGCTGTCGGTACTGTTAGTGTTAAAGTCAATTTCAAAAACACTAGATATAAAGTAAGAGTTAAAATCAAAACTACCAGTTTCAGGGAAACGGCTTGTCATGTTTTGATACACGCGCATTACTTCTATCCGTCTTACTGTTCTATGATTCTCCAGAGTCAGTTCAAACAGCACATCGTACTGCCCCACGGGAATGCCGGTGCGCGTAGCAGTATCAACTTTTTCCGCGTTATCTATGATTATTTGGCTTCCCGAAGTCCCCGCCCTTGGAGTTATTGTTATTTTAACAGCTGCATTGTCAGGGTGAATGATATTCCAGTTAAAGCTGCCTGTTCCCGTTGTCATTATTGCATTTAACACAACGACATTGTCGTTACTGGTCATTCCCTCTGTAATGGTTATATCATTAAGGATTCCTGTTGCCGCAGGCTGAGTTCTGGCGGCATCCATGTAGGCTGTAACAACTAAGTCCCAGCTGCCGACTCTAAGCGTAACGTTATCTCCAAGGGTATCATTAGTACGGGGTATTGTTTCAATCACGTCAGTCTCACCCTTTAAAGTAAATACAAGCGTATATGCCAAAAAATTATCCTGCACAGTCTGCGGTAAAATGGTTCTTTGCGAGACATTTCCGTCCGTCTTCAGCGAAAAATACCCGTACCCGGGCGGCGGCGGATCCAGTAACGGCGTGTTGTCAAGCGAACAGGTAACAGCTAACAGTAAACATAGAATAATGAATAGAGAACAGCGAACAGTGAACAGGCTGTACCTTCTCTTTTCGCTTTTCTCTTTTGCCTTTTCTATTTGCATCTTTCTCTCCTTTTTACTTTAATCGGTAACGGTAAAACTAACCGTTTTGCTGTGCGTAACCCCTCCGGTATCTGCAAACACTGTCAGGGAATGCGGGCCTATAATGTCAAATTCACTGTTATAAATACCCGGACCACTCGGATTAAGCGTAATAGTAACTGAAGTTCCGTCGCCAATTTTAACGCCGTTCACATACCATTCAGCACTGGTAAAAGTGCTGGTTAAAACAAACATTATGTTTCTCGTAACATCTGAGCGAGATAGTTCTAAACCGCTAGTAATACTAATATCAGGCGTGGTCATTAGCTCATAAGTGATATTAAAGGTTTCATTCGCTGTAATCGCTTCCCACTGTGCATACAGTGTGATAATGCCGTTTGCGGCGGCATCTGCGCTCTTAACGGTGTTACTGCCTGCAGCATAAGAGGTTCCCGACCCGTCAGCAGCAGTATTCCAGCCGTTAAAAGTATGGCCGGTTCTTACAAGTGCATCCGCGCCGGTTCCCGCGCCGGGAATGGTTATCGCCTGGTTGTTTATTCCAACCAACGATGCTGGTACCGTGCCGCCTGTATTTCCATTGCCGTTATAGGTTACCCCGTAAATAACAATAGGCCCGCTCATTCGATGCGCACCTGCCTGGTAGTTGGTATTTTCCGCTGAACGGGCATATACACGGTACGACGTACCTATTGTGAGGTTTGAAAAAGTTGTACCGGGTTGCCATGTAAGGCTGTCCGCCGCCGCAGTGCTGCTGCCGATAGCGTATTGCACATCCTGGCCTGTTGCTGTTGTTAAGGTAACTGCATTGACAGTTAATTCAGCATTGGCGCCGTCTAGTTGCGCACTAACCGCCGTTGGTACTGCTGAAACCTCAGAGCCTGTTGCTTTTGCTGTTGCTGAAAACTGATACGACAGCGTAACAGTTGAACCGGTGTTGTTCGTAACATTCGCAGGTTGCCCGTTGATAGTCGCTGTTGTCAAACCTGTAAAGGTGTAGTTTGTATTCGCAGTCAGTGTTACTGATGCGGTGTACTGTACGCCGCCCAGGAACTGTGAAACAGCCGGAGTCCACGTTACATTACTGCAACTATATCCCGTACCGCCTTCTGGAATAGTTGTAACCGGCGTATTGCCTGTTAAAGGGGCAGTAACTTGAACTGCCGCACTTGTTATCGACTGCAGGTTTACAGTAATGGTAAGGTCGGCGGAAGGTGCCGCATTAAAGTCAGCGTCAGCCGCCTTTGTTGCTTTAACAACAATATTCCCCACGCCGGTAATTGTAACCATACCGGTAGTGGAAACAGTCCCGGCTGTACCGGAAACACGTTCATAAGTTACTGCACCTGTGCCGCTGCCGCCGGAAACGGAAAGTTGGAAATCTGCATCGCCGAATGTTTTTGCGCCGGGATTGGTTATGGTTAATGTAGCTTGAGAAGCCGCCGCGACAGTCAATGTGCCAACATTAGCCGAGATGCCGCTGCCGCGAGACACTGTAAGGATTTGGCTGTTATGCGTAGAGCGGCTTAACGTCACATTGCCTGTAACAGTTTCACCTTCAAGAAGCAGGCTTATGTTGTTGTCTCCAAAATCTGCAAATGCAACATCTTTTTTTGTGTCGTCTTCGTAAGAAAGCTCTATTACAAGACCGGAAAGGTTGAGCGTTTCGCCATGAACATAGCTGTTAAGAGCTTTTGTCGGCTGTGTTTTAATTGCTATACTGCTAACGTTTGCAGTCTCAGTTGCGAATGAACGCGACACTGTAACTGTTGCGCCGGTGTTGTTTGCAACCGTCGCCTCTCCGCCGTCGATAACTGCTGTAAAGTCTGATGGGAAAGCGTAGTTGGCGTTTGCCGTAAGCGTCATCGTTGCTGTGTAATTTATTCCGCCGATGAACACATTGTCCATGTCTCCCCCGGCTGTCCGCGTCCATGTTACTGCGCCGGCTGTAAAGTTTGGATTAACTGTTACGATAGCTGCCGTTGTGTCGGGAGTCTCGCCCAATACCGGCGGAGTTACGGTGATCGCCGCACTTTCGATTGCCAGCGGGTTCACTGTAAGGCTGTTTGTATCAGCCGTAAAAGCGCCGTTGAAAGTTATCTTGACGGATATGCCGTTGTGCGTTGAGTGGCTCAACGTAGTGTTGTGCGGCGGATTTGCGGTTATTCCACGCACGCCGAAATTTGTAAACGCAACATCCTCTGTTGTACCGTCGTTGTAACTAAGCCTTGCAAAAAGACCGGAAAGGTCAAGCGTGTCGCCGTGTATGTAACTGTTAAGAGCTTTTGTCGGCTGTGTTATGATCGATATGCCGTTAACGTCTGCCGCCGCTGTAGCGTCAAAAGAACGCGATATCGTAACAGCCGCGCCGGTGTTGTTTGCAACCGCCACCGCTCCGCTATTGATTTGCGCTGTAAAGTTAGCCGGGAAAGCATAATTGTCGTTTGCAGTTAATGTAACAGAAGCTGTATATGAAGTTCCGCCTAAGAACACAGAGCCCGCACTGCCTCCGGCTGTCCGCGTCCATGTTACCGCGCTGACTGTAAAATTGCCTGTGCCGGATGCCGCCGTAACAGGCGCGCTGCCTGTTGCGGGCGCGGTAACAGAAATTGCCGCACTGTTTATCGGCGCAGGAGTTACTGTAAAGCTGACAGTAAAATCTGCTGTAAATCCATTTCCGGAAACAGTAACAATAGCGGAGTATGTTCCCGCATCAAACCCTGTGTCTGGAACAATAGTAAATGTCTTCTGGGCGCCGGGGTTTATACTTTCCAATACCGCTGAAGACAACACGAATGTACCCGGATTCGTGCCGGAAAGTTCAATGTTGAGATCCCCCGTCGGCTGGTTTTGCGTGTTTGCAACAGTTACCGTAAGCGCATCCTGTTGCGCGTAATTAAATACAGCGCTTGGGAAAGAGTACGCGCCGTTGGAAAGACCGGATGCAGACAGTTCAATGCCGAAAGTACCTGCAAGCACCGTAAAGCTTACATTAAAAGATTCACTGATTTGGTTTTGACCTGTAACTGTAACTACAGCGGTGTAAGTTGTCCCGCTGTCAAGACCGGTGACAGGTCTAACTGTAAATGTATCGGCGCCATCTGCGGATATGCTGCCAAGCGACGGCATTGAAAGCGAAAAGCTTTCAGGGTTTGCACCCGAAAGTGTGATTTCAAGATCGCCGGTAGGCTGGCTGCCTGTATTTCCGACGATTACCGATAGTGCCGGCGGCGTATCATATCCGTATGCGGCGGCGGTGAATATGTGGGTTTCCGGCGCGTTAAGAGAAATACCGTAGGTAACAACAGTAAAGCTGACGTTAAAAGATTCGCTTATATTGTTTCCGCCTGATACAGTAACGGTTGCAGTGTATGTTCCTGATGCAAGGCCGGCGCGCGGTCTTACGGTAAATGAGCTAACGCCGTCAACGCCTATGCTGCCCAGTGATGTCTGCGATAATTCAAATCCGGCTGCGCCTGTACCTGACAGTGCAATGTTGAGCGCGTCTGTCGCGCGGTTGCCTGTGTTTGTAACGTTTACCGTCAGCGCAGAAGGAGGCTCGTCGTTAAGTTTTGCAGTGCCGAAAGTGTGCGTTCCGGCTGCGGAAAGAGAAATGCCGTAGGTTTCCTCGCCCATGTGCCACTTGGCATAAAGATTGACGGCGGTTGTAACGGTGTATGGAAAAACAACATGATTTGCAAGCTGCTGATCGGTATACCATCCGCCGAAGGTAAAGCCTGTCCTTTGGGGTTCCTGCGGCGCATCTATTTCCGACCCTCTTGCCGTTTTTATTGGAGCAACATAGCTTCCGCCGTTGCTGATAAAAGTTACGGTAGGATTCAGCAGAGGATCAAGGATATCCTCCATCCATGGGTTTTCGCAGGAAACAAGAACAGCCCCCAGCGAAATAATTAAAATAAAAATAGCAAGTTTGGAATTTATTGGAGAACGGGCAGTCATAATAAAACACTCCTTTGTTTGGCGGCTAAAGTGCAACTTAGAACATTTTATTTTAATTCCACAATATGGAATTGTCAAGTACAAGTAATACTTTGTTCATAAATAGCCCTATTAAAGGGAAAATTGTGTCTGTAAGTTTACTCAAATGATGGAAGAAAAAGAATTAAGAGCTGTTTTAGCTGAAAATATCAGGAAATACCGGACAAGAAGGGGCTGGAATCAGCTATTATTGTCTGAAAAAATTGGAATTTCCGCAAATTACCTTTCGGCGGTTGAAACAGGGAAGGGATGGGTTACGCCTCTTACTCTGGTAAAGATCGCTAATATTCTGGAGATAGAAGTATTTGAGTTGTTTAAACCGCTGAATAAAGAAGATAAAGCGCCAAATAGGGAAGATGAAAAAAAAAGACGTTTTGTAAATGATTTAATTGCAGCTCTGGAAACGGCTACAGCGGAAATTATCAGGAAAACTGTTACTAAAGCTTCTAACGAGTATCTTTAGCAGAAATGTACGCTTCGAAAGATGTCTGCGTGGGCTGCTGGGCAAACTCCTTTCGAGGGCTGTTGTCGCCAAATGATTGTTGGTCATTTTAATTTTATATTCCATTTTTGATGCTTGGTTAAACTCGGTTGGCTCCAAACGCCCTCTACAGGTGTTTCCCCAGCTGCCCAACTAGCTTTTTCGAGCGTACATTTCTGAGATGCCGGAGGGGGCTGGCGCTGTTTTTTCATTAGACCTGCATTGTCTAATCTGGGGGGTGACAGGTACCAAAAAACCAACTATTGCTAGATTTAAACGTCCGTTTGTTTTTAGCACTACACTAATACTTAATAAAATCATAAAATCAATAAAACGTCAAGCTTTTAATCACATTTTTATCATTTTTTTACAAAAAATCTTTTTCCCCATTTGCTAAAAACAAACGGAGGTTTTTATTGAGCACTCTAATTCACGCAGAATCATGCTTTGGTGTCTGCCGCCGCCGGACAGGGGGCGCGTGTTTTAGCGTATCAATATTACTACACGCTTGTATAGTAATATATTTGTCTAAACGTTTAGACAAATATACAAATAAAAAAGGGGTTTTTTATGAAAGAAATGAAGAAGACATCAACAGTTTTTAATTGGTTAATATTTTGTATTTTTATTTTGGCGCCTGTCACCTTTTTAGCGTGCCCACCCGGACCGCAAGTGGACATTCCGGTCGTGCCCAGTTGGCCGGTTATAAACAACGGCAACATCGAATTTGGACAAGTGGACCCTTCTTGGACCCAGGAAGAAATGACGGCAAAACTTGCCGCCGGTGTTCGTGCACTTAACCAACAAAGTTGGAGCATTAGAAGAGCCTTGACTGACATTGTAAATGCAGAACTCAGTCAAGGCTCTTCTAATAGCCCAACTTTGTCGTTTGCGAGAAATTTAATTGCGACCCAAATCGACCAAATGAATTATTATTATTCGGGGAATGCGTTTCGGAATACGGGGACAACGGGCGTCAACCAGATAAGGAGTGCCGCGACGACTTATAATAACGAATCAGATTCCCTGTGGAATGCCAGGGTCGTCGCGTTCAGGCAGGCACTGCTATTGAACGGAAGAACCGATGCGGGACTTGACGCGGATTCCAGTTCTACAAGTAGAGCGAACGAGGAGGCATCATTGCAAAGCAGTTTTAATTCAATAAACTGGGCCGGAGGCCAAGTGCCGGAGGGAGAATTAAGTGAAGTTATCGCGACGTTGAGGTCACAAATAAGCGGATACATGAGTGGATTGCCCCATGGTATGGCATTATTGCAACAAATGGAGGATACCGCGCAATGGAATGCGTTTACAAGAGATGCCTGGGCGTTGGGATACAATTTGGCGCACGGGATACCGGAAGCGGAATTGAATTTGGCGCGACCAAATCGTAGTCTTGTCGCAGATATACAAGTACCACAGGAATATTTGGACGAGTGGGTGCATGCCGTTAAGCAGGACGGAGGGGTTGATTTGACGGATGACGCGCGCATGCAGGCGGAAGCCGTGATTGCAGAACAAGGCAAATAAATTATAATTCCTTTAAACGCTGGGTCAACAAATTCTTTGTCGACCCAGTTTTCATTTTGGATACAAAATCGAACAGCAAGATGGTCTGTTTATGGTTTAGGCTGGCTTTTTTGGCGCCGGTTTTGCCCATGGACAATTCGAACACCGCGTCTACCACCGCTTTCATGCGTTCGGAAAATTCGCCGGTCGGGTTGTTTTTCACGTTGCGCAAGATTTCTTCCGCTTCGGCGATTCGGTTGCCGACAATCAGCGAGGCCACAAAGTTCAAATTGGCGCCGGTACAGCTGGCGAGCGATGCGCCGTAGATAAGTTTAGACAGCGGCGAACTTGCCAGCACTGCGGCCTTCAGTTTGGCTTCGGAAATGCCCGCAAGTGCCGCGAAAACGTCTCGATTTTGGTGCCTGTCACCCCCCAGATTGTCCCATATACAGCGTAGTAAACAAACAGAGCATTGCCAGGCACTTAGAAATGTACGCTAGAAAAAGCTAGTTGGGCAGCTGGGGAAACACCTGTAGAGGGCGTTTGGAGCCAACCGAGTTTAATCAAGCATCATAATGGAATGGAAAATTAAAATGACCAACAATCATTTGGCGACAACAGCCCTCGAAAGGGGTTTGCCCAGCAGCCCAAGCAGACATCTTTCGAAGCAGAACATATCTAAGCAACATATCGAAGCAGAACATATCTAAAAGGGGGTGACAAGCGCTAATTTTTGAACAAAACGCCGTCCCATGGAAACAGGCAGCCGTTAAATTCTTTCTGTCCCGATGCAGAGATAACCGGCGTTTCCGGAAAAAGGCTCAAGAATTTTCCGGGCAGTTTGACAGTACGTGAAGAAAAATTCAGCGCGATTGTGTATGTTTCATCCTTTTGGCTGTCTTTGGTTTTCAACTTACGCTGGTAAATTATCAAGCGATCATCGGCGTGGATTGGAATAAATTCACCATAAATAAGACATTCACTTTTTTTCCGCAATGCAGTCATGGTTTTGTAAAAACTCAAAATTGAATCGGGATCGTCTTTTTGCGATGCGTAGTTAATTTTTTTATAGTTTGAATTAACGCCGAGCCAGGGTTTTGCCTTGCTGAATCCTGCGTGTCCGCTGTCATCCCACTGCATTGGCGTGCGGGCATTGTCGCGCGAACTCGCTTTGATCCACTGCCAGCGAATAAAGCCGGGTATACACATTTTTTTCATCAGTTTGTTTAAGCCGTGGCTTACAGCGTCGTTTAACTCATTAAGGTTTTTTAAATCGAAATTGGTCATTCCGATTTCCTGCCCCTGATAAATAAAAGGAGTGCCGCGAAGGGTAAGCTCAAACAGGGCAAGCATTTTCGCGCTTTGTTTCCAATATTTACTGTCTTTTTCCGCTGCGCCAAAGTGAGACACAATTCTGGGCTGGTCGTGGTTTTCAAGATAGACGGCGTTCCATTCCAGACCCTGCTGCCATTTTGTGATTACTTCAAGGAGTTTGCGCGCGCGGAATTTTTTTGGAATGAATTGCGCGATGCGGCGGTCAACTTCAAGGTGATCAAAATAAAAAAGCATATCTAACTCTTTGCGGTTTTCATCGCACAGGAGTTTTGCTTCTTTAAGATCGACAAAAACAGTTTCGCCGACTGTAAAGCAATCGTATTTATCCAGTACATCGCGGCGAAGTTCGCGTAAAATTTCGTGGTTTCCTTCCTGCGATTTATAATGTTCAATGCCTTGAACAGACATCGATTTTTTCCCATCCGCAAGGCTTGTTTTATAGATGATATTAATCACATCGCAGCGGAAACCGGATGCTCCTTTTTCCAGCCAGAATGTAAGGATTTTTTTTACTTCTTCGATCACTTTTGGGTTTTTGTAATTTAGATCGGGCTGTTTTTTGTCAAACAAACGCAGATAATACTCGCCGCTTTTTTCATCGTACTCCCACGCTTTGTCCATAAAAAAACCGGTCCAGTTGTTCGGAGGTTTTCCGTTTTTCCCCGGACGCCAGATATAGTAATCGCGGTAGGGGCTTGCAGGGTCGCGGCTTTTCTGAAACCACTCATGTTCGTCAGATGTGTGGTTTATCACCAAATCCATGATGATCCGTATGTCGCGCTTTGCAGCTTCTGCAAAAAGTTTTTCCATGTCCGCCATCGTCCCAAACTTTGGGTTGATGTCGCAATAGTCGCTGATGTCATATCCATTGTCGGCGTCGGGGGATTTATACACAGGCGAAAGCCAGATAATGCCCGCGCCAAGTTCTTTAATTTCATCAAGCCGCGAAATAATTCCGGGAATGTCGCCTATGCCGTCGCCGTTTGAATCCTGAAAACTCCGGGGATAAATCTGATACGCTATTCTTTCTTTCCACCACATTATTCAAGTTTATTATAAGATTTATGCAACGTATAGGGCAATATATCGCGTCTCCGTCACGAATGGAAATTACTCACCAGTATCATATATCTTAATTATCTCCTCCAGGGATTTGCCGCTTTTTAAAAGCTCAAGAAAATCTTTACGTTCTTCTACACGACCAATTCCGATGCCCTTTTCCATGCCTTTTTCGATACCAATTTCGATACCTTCTTCGCGGCCAATTTCAATACCTTCCTCTCTTGCTTCCTCCTGCCAGACTTCTTTCGCGTCGTCCCAGTTCCATTCGGTCATCAACATATTTAATACCTCCGAAGCGTTTTTTGCCACTAACTCACTAAGTATATCATGATCGCGGCAATAGTATACAGTTTTTTTCATCGCTTCTTCACGACTATAGCCTTCCTTTACGAACTCTCTAACCTTGGATATAAATGCTCTGTACTGTGCAAGAAGACTGCACCTTTTTACTATAGCTTCGTTTTTTCCTTCGTTTATGTTCAACACCCTTACTTCAAGTTCAAGTACATGTCTTGTTTTTTCCGTCAGCCCTAAAAAGTCCGGGTTCTTGAACAAATCGGACAGCTTCAGAACAGCTTCGTCTGGGTAGGGATCGGCGCCGTTGTAAAGCACGTAGAACTCCGGTCTTGGAATATAAATTTTCTTTGTGGAGTAGATATTCCTGTCCCCGATGATCTTCTCATAAATTCGTGCAATGTACATAAGGAGGCGGAGCGCCATATTTGGGTTTACCGTGGATTCATGCTCTATAAGGACGACAAGTTTACCGTCGATTTCAAACGAGATGTCGTTAATCTTGTCCATAAAAAGCACGTCGTCAAGGGTATTGATGACGACGGGAATGTCGTCCGGCAGGGTTATGCCTTTCAATGCGCAGTACAGTTCCCTTAGGATATCCGGGTCGCTGAACAGAAACGAAAAAACGCTGTTTTTAAATTTGAGGTTAGCTTTCATAGATCAACTCCTGAAAAAGATATATGTAACTTGCAAAAGAAGTTACATATATATATGGGTTGACCGTGCGTGGCGCTTGCACAATATCACCAAGTCTTGAGGAAATTATTGGTTTATTGAAAGCGCCATTGTTCACGATTCAATAAAAACCGGCAGCGGCGACTTGAGGCAATCGAAAAATGTTCCATAAATTCTTCATAAATTCTTAAATATGTAATTTTATCCGAAAAAAAAAGAAAAAAAATCGTTTTTTTGTAAGCGCCACGCACGGCCAACCCATATATAAGTAACAAATATTTTTTATGGAGTTGCTTATGAAATCTAAATTTTATTTTTTGGTTTTATTGTTCTTTGTTTTTATCATTTTTTCCTGCGCGGGAGGTAATTCCAAAAATACGCCGGAAAAAGCAAGGGTTTCGCAGAGGATAATTTCACTTTCGGCAGCACAAGGTGCAGCACAGAGTGAAGCACAACGTGAAGCACAGAGTGCCGTTGACATGGAATCACTTTTACAACTGCTGGATGAGCTGGCGGAGATTGAAAGAGCCGGCTCGTGGGTTCAGGGGATGGCGCTTACAGAATCCGGGATTCGGGAAAGTGCGGGGGATTTGGCCGGGGCTGTTGCGGCTGCTTATAAGGAATTATCCTGGGCTTATGGTCTTGGGTTAATTCAAAAAAGCGAGCTGGAACAGAGTATACAAAATGTTTCTTCAATAGAAAATGACGGCGAAGTTACTGCCTGCGCAAATGCAATACTTGCATTTATAAACGGCAAGTGGGACGAAGCTGCCTATGTTCTTGGATTGTTCTTTAAGGAATTGGATGAACCGGCGCATATTGCATCTTTTGGCGATCAAGTGAGAGCAATCGAAGGGTTTCCTCCTGACAGTTTTGGCAGTTGGATGATTCTTGTCTGCGCTTTGGAAACCGGCAGCGATAACAAGCGTGCCGGTTCTGCCTACAGATCGATTCGCGCACGTTATGCGCAATTTCCTGAATACTGGTATCGCGGTGCAAGAGCTTTCTCTGGAAGTATTGCGGCTGAATTTGCGGAAAATTGCGTTAACAGTTCTCCGCAGGGGCCGTTTGCAGATGAGTGCAGAGAAATTCTCGCTGCCTATATAGGTTTAAAAGCCGAAGACAGTATTTCCATACGCACCAAAAAAGAAATTGAAAACATAATTTATCAATCTGTTAATTCAGCAAATCCTCAGATTCTGGATTCTTTGCTGCCATTGATCGGTCTTCCCGATAACTTATACACGGTTTATGCAGTGAATGAACTTAGGATGTTAAATTCGGTTCAAATTTTCCGTGATTATTTTAGCAGACAGGCAGCGGCTTCCAATGGTCGTTTAGCGGAACGGCTTATTTACATCAGCCGTGGTTAAAAAAGGAAGCAGCGCATGAAAACTAAAAGTCTTCAACAGACAACCGGAATTTTCTGTACGGTTATTTTGTTTATTTTTTCTTGTTCCGGGACGCCAAAAGCAGAAACTATCCGTCTTTATGTCAACGCATCCGAGGTTTATGCACAAGGGCGGTTTTCTGATGTTATAGAAATGCTTAATGGAGTGAATGATTTTACTCCGGCGTTAGTTTTGCGTGCAAAGGCGGAATATTTCTCTGGCGATTTGGAAAAGGCGGAGAAATCCTGCCGCAGGGCAATTAAACAGAGGCCTTCATCCATGGAGGCTATGCTGTACCTTGCAAGAATTCTCCGCGAAAAAGGCGATTTAACCGGAGCGGCGAATACAACAGAATCTCTGTTAGCTGACAATCCACAGGATATTCGCGCCCTGCGGCTTGCGGCAGAAATTGCAAGCGAGGCAGGGAAGTACGACGAGGCCTTAATTTTTCTTGACAGAGCGGCTGAGTTTTCCGCTGAAAGCGCAATGGTTTTGCTTGACAGGGCAAGACTACGCTGGGTAGCAGGAAGGGGCATAGAAGCTCTTGAAGATTTGAACCGCGCAAGGGCAATGCTTCCGTGGAATACTCCTCTTTTACGCTCAATATCAAATTTGGAAAACATCATTTTAAATCTGCAAATGGAGGTACAATAAAATGCGTAAATTATTTTTATTTTTAATTTATTTTTATATTTTTACTGCATCAGCGTTATATGCAAATGACAATCAACAGTCTCTTACTTTCAGTCAGGCGGCGGAGCTTGCTGTTGCAGCTTCTGCGGATCTTAAACATGCGCAGGCTTCGCAGAATCTGATGGAAAGAGCTTGGAGATGGGGGCTTCGCGCGTATTTTCCGCGTATAAGCATTACTGTTTCAGAAAATGATCGCCTGCAGCATATCGGCGCCGATTCTTTTATTAAAAATTATGGCGTAAGCCTTGATCAATTAATTTTTGACGGCGGAAGAACTTCCATGTCCAGAAATCTTGAGCGAATGGAACTTGATCTTTCTTCCGCCAGACTGGATCGGACTGCTTCAGATATAGCAGAGGCTGCAATTGCCGCATATCGCAATGTATTGGCATCACGGGCAATTCTGGAAATAAAAAGGAGAGCTCTTGTTGTGTTGGAAGAACAGCGCAGAATTTTGAATGAAGAAGTACAACTTGGGCTTGCGCTGCCAATTGATCTTGCATATGCAGACATCAATCTTATTGATTCAAGTCTTGATATTTATTCGCTTGAACTTGATTTAGCAGAAATGGAAAGGCAGTTTGCTGAACTTCTTGGACTTGACAACCTGCCGGTGTTAACCGAAATCGTTGATGTTAACCGTGCAGTTTTGCTTCCTGCTCCTTATGCGGCGGCAGCTCTTGCAAGAGAGCAAAATCCAGATCTAATAGAAGCCCGTTACTCGATAACCAAAAGACAGGCGGAACTGCATTATGTTTCCTATTCGTGGATTCCAACGTTGCGGCTTACAGGTAATTTTGGGCTTAGCGGTCAGAATTATCCGCTAACGCGCTTTAATTGGTCTGTAGGGATTAATATTGAATTTTCAAGCCCGTGGTTTCAAAACCGAATGGGTGCGCAATTTGGCAGGGAGCCGCCGTACGACACAACTGCAATGGCTCAAAACAGCTTTACTCCACTGCCTGATCCTGCTTCAAGTTACGGAAGAAATCAAGCAGCTCTTGCGCTTGCTCTTGAACAGGAAAAATACAATATCGCTCTGGAAAAAATAGGAAGAACGGCGGCGGTATTTGTGGAAAAATGCGCTCTTGCAGAACAGAAGCGGATTCTTTCTCTTCAAGCTGCGGTTTTTGGTGAAGAACGCTGCCGAATCGAAGAAGTAAGGCTCGGCCTTGGACAAATTACAAGGCTGAGATTGATGGAAGTACTAATCGAGCAAACGCAAAAGGAGATTACTGTAATACAGGCAGCCACAGCTCTTCTGGAAGCAGAACGTGAACTTGAACGGTTTCTCGATCTTGCGCCCGGAGAACTTGCTGTATTTGCACAACTCCATCTAAGGAGAGATCCGTGAAATTAATTAAATTTTTATTAATTGTGTTAATGGTAGTTTTTTGCTTCTCCTGTAAAAGTCAGGACACAAATTACGGCAGCGAAGCAAAAACAGTAAGAGGATCGGTTGTTGTTGAACGGGAGCAGCCTGATGAAGCAGGCGGCTTTGGAAGTTTGTCGTTTCTGACCAAGGTGGATATAACGTCTCCGCAGGAAGCAGTAATTTCCAGGCTTAATTTTCGTGAAGGCGATTATGTCCGGCAGGGGCAAATTGTAATACTTCTCGAAAACCCGCAAATTAATCTTGCTGTTGAAAGAGCACATAACAATTATTCTCAGACTTTAGCTGCCAGAAATTTGGCTGAATCAAGGTTGCTTGAAGGAATGTTTCAGGCTGAAGCTCAACTGCTTTTGCTGGAAAAAGCCGAAGTTGAACTTGCTCTTGCAATAAGAAGATGGGATGAAGAAAAACGCAAACACGAAAATCAGGAAGCTCTTTTTTATGCCGGAGGTATTCACACCGAAGCAATTCTTGTAAGCCGCTTCAACCTTGATACAGGATGGGCGCAAATTCAATTAATGGAAAGAGAGATCGAAATCCGGTGGATTGGAAGCCGCGATCAGGATCTTGTCAAAGCAGGAATTTCTGTACCTTCAGATGCGGCGGAAAAGCAAACTGCGCTTGTTCACCTTATGACAGCAAGTTTAAGGGCGGAATTGGAAGCAGCCCAGGCAAGACTGGAAGCGGCAGAGAAGGAATTGGCTTCAGCTAACATTGCTTTATCAGAATTGACAATTCGAAGCCCTGTCGCCGGCATTGTCGGCGCGCGCTATCTCGAAGAAGGCGAGCGCGTTCAACCTCAGGATAAAATTTTGAGCCTTATTGATACAACATCGTTATACGCTATTTTTCCTGTACGTGAAAAAGATGCAATACGCATCGAAAGAGGTATGCCTGCATCTGTATTAATTGACGGAACAGGCGAAATAAAAAGTGGTATTGTCGATCTTGTTTACCCGCAGGCAGACAGTCAAAGTTTAAGTTTTTTAGTTCGTGTGCTGCTGCAGATGAACGCAGACGATGCCGCAAGGCTTAGGCCTGGAATGTTTGCACGCATTACAGTGGAGCTTGGTTCTCCTGGCAGAGCGGTCTTTGTTCCTGAATCGGCGATTTTTAATCAGAAAAACAATGATGGCAGCGTTTTTGTAATCAATGGCAGTACTTTAACGGAGAGAAAAATCTCACTTGGTTATTCTTACGGCGAGGAACGGGAAATTTTGTCTGGATTGAATACAGGTGAACTTGTTGTACTGCGACCGGAACCGGATTTACGGGAGGGAACAAATGTTTTGCTTGCGGATTAAATTTGCGCTTGTTCTGTTATGCGCCATACATATGATCTCATGCGGTTTTATGGATATTAGTCAGGTAGGATTAAAAATAGAGCCAAACAAAACAGATTCGCTTTTGCCGGAGCTATATAGTCCTGTAATTCTTCAGTTTGATACCGCGATGGTAAAAAATGATGCAGAAGGAATTTTACAGATCAGCTCTGATTACGGCGTTATGAACGGAGACAAATTCTGGAAAGACAATGATCTTTATTTTGTACCTTTATCCGGATGGACTGCCGGCGTCCGCTACACGTTAAGCCTGTTAGGAACAATTCGTGCGGTTGATGGCAGAGATCTTCGCCTGGAACATTTTGTGTCATTTTATGCAGTGAATAAAAATATTCCTCCTGCGCTTCAATGGCATTATCCACCCGAAGGCGCGTCTACCGGTACAAACAATGTTATTTTAGAATTTCATTTTTCACGTTCCATGGACAGGTACACGGTTGAATCAGCGCTTGTCCTTGAAGGGATTAGTAATAAAACTTTTGAATGGTTGGAAGATGACCAGATTCTTAAGGTTATTCCGGAAAAATCACTTTCTCCGTGGACTTCATACCGCTGGAATTTAAGGGATTCAGCAAAAAGCATTGACGGTGTTCCCCTGCCAAAATCGTACTCAGGTTTTTTTACAACCGATTTAGATCAAACTTTACCTATTGTTACTGATGTACACCCGGTTCAATTTGAAAGCGGCTGCTGGTATCCAACAGGGGCGGATATTACAACAGGGCTAAGACATGGTCAGGGAATTGCGGTTTGTTTTAATAAACCAATGGGAGAAAATGTACTCCGCTCTCTTAGATTTGAACCTTCTCTTTCGGGAAGAACAGAAATGCTGTCAGAAAATTCTATTGTTTACATTTTTACACGCGATCCTGAGCCGGAAACAATTTATACATTAATTGTTTCCGGCGATACAAGAGACACCGAAGGGTTAAAAATTGGTTCTGATTACAGAACCAATTTTACTCCTGATATTCCATTGTTAAATGTAGTATCATTTTCTGTATATGACAGTTCTGTATTGGGAAATTCTTCAGATGATCCAATTACTGTATTAAATAATTTTTCAGCGGTAAATGAGTTTCCTGTTTTTGTTAATCCCGCAACAGGCGAAATATTTTTCTCAATTTATTTTTCTCTTCCTTTTGGTGTTGAAGACAAACTGAATAATGCACAAAAAATTATGCTCGTTCCGTTTTTTCCAAGAACACTTTCTCCTGTCGCGCTGCAGAAAGTCTACTGGATTTCGGACGATCGTCTTTTTATGCGCTGGGAGGGGTTGAATGCAGGAGATGACGAAGGCGCTCATTATTACAAACTGATAATTCCGGGCGGCAGGGGCGGAATCACTTCAGGAGCAGGGTTTTACATGAAGGAAGATTTAATAATTTACCTGGAGGCAGTTCAATGAAAAATAAATTAAGCGTTTTACTTTTAGTAATTGGTATATTTTATTTTAATTCCTGCGATTTGCTAAGATTTATTCCATTTGAAGTAATTTCCTGGATGCCCGGAGATGGGTATCATTCTTCACCGGAAAATATAACTGTATCGCTAATTTTCTCAATCCTTCCTGATAAAGAAAGTATAGAACGAAATTTTTCACTAACTGCAGATGGAAGCCGTGTTAGAGGAACTTATCATTGGAAAGGAAGAAATCTGATTTTTTCTCCTTTAGCTCCGCTGGAAATAAATACAGATTACACAATTACTGTTTCGGCTGATGCACATGATATTTTCGGGCTTTCTTTAGACGGGACTTTTAGCCGTAATTTCACAACAAGAACCGGAACTGAACGCCCCGTACTTATTTCATGTTATCCGTCAATGTATGAGGAGGTAGTTGACTCAAGGGCCGAAGTAAAACTTGTTTTCTCCAATTCTGTGCCTATTAGTACATTATATGAAAATATTTCGTTTAACCCTTCAATGACAGGTTTTTGGCAACTGGAAGATGATGGAAAAACAGCGATTTTTACACCAGCGGAGCCGTGGACACAAAACAGCCGTTACGAATTACGCATATCTGCTTCGTTTACAAATAACAATAGAATAAACATGGGGAGTGAATTTTCAAGTGTTTTCACAATTGGAACAGCTCGTGAACCCCCGCAGCTTTTACATTTATATCGTATAACAAAGAACGGCGAAATTTTTGAGTTAAATCAGGACGGCGGTTTTGCAAGTGCAGCAGAGTCACCGGTTGAAAACAGCGGCGTGGAAAAAGACGACAAATTCTTACTGGTTTTTTCAAAACCTGTAGACAGTATATCTGTAAGGAATTATGCCGGTATTGAAAATGGACAGAATATTGTTATGGAAAATTCCGCAGGCTATAACACTGAATTTATTTTTAAGTTTGAAAATACTCCTGTATATGAAAGCAGATTTACCTTAAGGATAAGACCCGGAATTAAAGACATCTTTGGAAATGAAAGTAAGGAAGAATACATTTATAGGATTTTTGCCAATGGAAAATTATCAAAACCGCCAAAACTCGAAGGCATTAGAATACCAATGGCTCCTCTTAGTGAAACAGATCAGGAAATTTTGTGGTTTGAAACCAACTCATTATTTAAAAGCATTCCCATTACAGAAGAAAATTATCCATCCGGCGAAAGTGTTAAAACATGGATTGAGTTGTATTTTTCCGCTTCAGAGGGCGCTTCTATTGATTTATTTTCTTTGATGGAATTTTTTAGAATCGAAACAAGCAATAATGTAATTAATTTTTCTTTACGTCAGATAAAAACTTCCAACTACACAGTGCCTGAGCCATATCCCCACGAAGCAAATTATCATCGATTTGAACTTGTAGGTTATCTTACCAACACAACAAATTACGGAATAATTAATTTCCAAATTGCTTCCGGGCTGCAGGACAGTTTTGGAAATAAAAACGAAAGCTTACAAAGAATATCGGTAATTAAGTAGGATTGTTATGAATAGATTAATAAATATATTAGTACGCCGGCCTGTAACTGTAATTATGATTCTTACGGCAATAATAATAGCTGCAATTTTTTCACTTTTTACGCTGCCTGTTAACAGATTACCGGAGCTTTCTGTTTCAAGGGTTACGGTAGAAACTGTATATCCCGGTATGACAGCTAACGAAATACGGAGTATGGTAACAATTCCGCTTGAAGACTGCCTTTCACCAATTAAAGGTCTTGAAAGAATGAGAAGTATCTCCCGCGATAACAGGTCGCTTATCAGCCTGGATTTTCGCTGGGGAACTGATCCAATGGCAGTTTCAGTGCTTGTTCGTGAAGCTGTTGACGCAGTGTACCCGAGCCTTCCCGAAGGTGTACACAAACCTACAGTAACATCCGGCGACGGCGCAAGCGAAACACACGCAATTATCGCAATTAGTTCACCTAACGGCAATGCAGAGTTTGCACGAAAATTTGCTGAATACGAAATGAAATCCCGCCTTAGAAGAATTGACGGAGTAGGCTCTGTCGTGCTTGTCGGCGGAGAGACAAGTGAAGAAAAGCTTTACCTTGATGTGCACCGCCTCGCCGCCCTTGGACTTTCGCCTTCGGATTTTGCAGCAATTCTTGCACAGGAAACTGCGGATATTCCCGCAGGTAATGCACGCGAAGGAAATATGGAACTTGTTGTAGTCGGTTCCGGTAAACCAAGTTCAACCGCTTCGCTTTCACAAATAATTCTGCCTATTTCAGGCGGTACTTTAAAAGTTGAAGATGCAGGTATTTTAACATCATCTGCTGTACGGCGGGAAAGTATATTTGTATACAATGGAATAGAAGCAACAGCTCTGGAAATTTACCGCAGACCTGATGCTGATCCTCTGCGTCTTTCAAAAGATATACAAAAAACACTTGATGAAGCAATAGATCTTTTTTCGCGTGATGTGCAAATTGAGCTTGTTGTTGATTCTACTCCTTCGTTAATAAGCGGCATCACAAGCCTGTTAATTTCAGCAGCTCTTGGCGCAGGAGCTGTTACGGGAGTTCTTATAATTTTTATCCGCCGCTTAAAGTACAGCCTGCTTGCGTCAATTTCAATTCCCGTTTCGGCAGCAGTGGGAATTTGCATTCTTTCATTAACAGGAAAATCGCTAAACAGCATGAGTCTTGGCGGACTTGCAATGGGCATCGGCCTTGTCTCCGATATCAGTGTGATTGTTATTGATCTTCTGCACCGAGCTTTTGGTGAAAGGGAAACAGTACCCGAACCGGAAGAAATTGGAAACAAGGCAGCTTCCATCGCGGGATCAAGCATTGCCTCTACATTAACAACAGCTCTTGTCTTTGCTCCAATCATCATGCTGCCAGGACCATTGGGCAGTCTTTTTGGTGATATCGCCATTGCTCTGGTTTCGTCTGTAACTGCAGGGTGGTTTTACGCGCAATTTTGTCTTCCTTCTCTTTATAGACTGTTTTTTAATTCTTCAAAGGCAGTTAACAGAGAATTTAAAATAAAAAATATTTTAGTTTCCAGAAACGGCAGCCTTGTTATGAGATATAAATTTTTACTTTCTGCCTTTCTCCGCCATCCGGTAAAGCTTTTTTTTGTTGTTGTATTGTTGGTTTTTTTTGGTTTCCTGACAATTTTTACACAACCAATAGTTTTCCTTAATCCGGATGAAGCGGAAGAAATATGGGTTTCTATTGTTTACAAACCAGGAACCCTTTTAGAAAGTATTCTTATTGAATCATATAAAACCTCTTACATTCTTGCAGGGCTGCCGTTTGTGAAAACTGCCTACGGAAGAGCAGGCGCAGAAGAAGAAGATGTTTTTCACAGGGCGGACATTGATTACAAAAAAGAAGAACTCATCCTGCGCTGTGTTCTGGAAAAAGGAATAAAACCCGAAAAAGCGTTAGCCGAAATATCTGCCGTTCTGGAAAAAACAATACATGAATCATTTTCTGTATATTTTCCAAAAGACAGGATCGAAAACATGTTAGGACTTGCTTCATCAAATACTTATGTGATCAAGGCAAAAGACAGAGAGGAACTTTTTGAACGAAGACTTTTTGCGGAAGGTGTCATTAAAACTGCAGCAATTGCAGTAAATTTCAGACCTCTTGGATTAAGACCGGAGCTTCGGCTTTATCCAAACAGGGAAGCTGCAGCATATCTTTCAGTTTCAGCGGCGCAAATAGCAGAAACACTTTATATCCTTAACGAAGGCGTTGTTGCAACAAGGCTTGAAACTGAAGGCAGACCTCTTGATGTGCGCATAACAGGACAGGATAAACGCTCTGTTATGATTGATCCTGTTTTACAACTTGAACAAATTCCCATAAGAACCGCGCAGGGCAGAACTGTGTATCTTGGTTCACTTGGCAGAATTGAGCGAATGGAAGCAGAAGCATCTCTTGCACGGCTTGATCGCTCTGATGCCATTTATGTTGACATTCCTTCGGCAGAAAAAATCCCGGCTGTAGTTAACGAAATGACTGCAAAGTACTCATGGTTCACAAGTGTAGATGAATCTGTATTTAACCGTTATAGAAATTCGATCATTATCTACGTTTTATTGGTATTGATTCTTCTTTACATGACAATGGGCGCTCAGTTTGAATCGTTTTTGCTTCCTTTAATTCTAATGACAAGTATTCCTTTTTCTCTTGCAGGCGCAGGTCCTGCATTATTAATTACAGGGTCAAAAATTGACTGCGGCGCTGTGCTTGGGCTCACAGCTCTTTTTGGTCTTGTAGTAAACAACAGTCTTATTCTTTACGAAATCAGCGACCAGAAAATTCGTGCAGGGTTGTCTCCTGCGGCTGCAGTTTACAATGGAGCCTGCGAACGTCTTCAGGCAATTTTAATAACAACTGCAACAACAATTCTTGCACTCACGCCATTGATTTTAAGCCCGCTGGGAAACTCTCAGAAATCTATGGCGGCTGCAATGATGGGAGGTCTTATTGCGTCAACATCGCTTAGTTTGTTTGCAATTCCTCCGGTTCTTATATTGTTTTTCAAATTTAGATATCGCAGAGAGGCAGAATTATGTTAATTTCTTCATCATGGCTAAAAAGAAAAAAAGCCAGTATTTGTATACTTGCTGCAATCTGCGCATCTGCGTTATTCGTCATTATAAACACAAATGAAAAAACAAAATCTTATTCAGGAGGATCTTATGTAGTAAGGATTAAACATTATGGCATTGATGCCGCAGAAATGGAAAAAACCGTAACAATTCCGCTGGAAGACGCACTTTTTTCAATCCCAGGTGTAATGGGCGTACAAAGTTCAAGTGAAAACAGTCATTCAAGCGTATTTGTTCGTTTTAAATCCGGGACATATGGCTGCTACGAAGCGGTTCGCGATGCAGCGCAGAGAGTATACGAAACACTGCCGTCATCAGCGCAAAGACCGGAAATCCTAAGTTCAAACAATTCCAGAAGTCCTGTGTGGTCTGCATCAGTAATGACAGATAACTCTGATGATGAATTAATATCACAGATGCTGGAAAAAATTGTTAAACCAAGATTGGAAAGCCTGGAGGGTACGGGAGAGGTTCTTGTTTCAGGAACGGGAATAAAAGAAATATATATAACATTGGATCAGGAAAAACTTGCATCTCTTGGCCTTGAGCCAATAACAACTGCATTGGTACTTGCAAATAATGATTCAATTTATTCAGGTGGAACAATTATCCGGGATGATAATGAAATAACCATCACGGTAGACGGCCGTTATGATTTCTTTTCACTTGGTGATGCTCTTATTCCATTTGGAGAAGGGAAATATGTATCTCTTTCGGATATTGCTGCAATTACAGAACAGGAACGCGAGCCGGATATTCTCTCGCGTTTAAATGGCAGAAAAACTGCAAGTATCGCCATTATGGGACGCGACAGCACAGATTTAAGAAAACTTTCTTCTGATATAAAGAAAGAGCTGGAGGCTTTAGCGCTGCCATTGGAATTCATAGTGTTATCCGATCTTGGTGCAGAAGAAGCTTCCGCATTTCATTCAGTATTAACTGCAGCATTGTCAGGTGCAATCATGGTTGCAGTAATATGTTTCTTGTTGAATAGAAAAAACAATTTCTATATTACGGGTTTTTTCTGTGCTCTTGCGATTCCGCTGACTTGTTTATTATCAATTGCTGTACTATCAATTGCTGGATTTTCTTTAGACAGGGTACTGCTTGCAGGGATCGCTGCCGGAGTAGGGGTTGCGATTGACGCTGTTATCCTCTGTTCGGAAAAATTAAGAAAATGTTCCAACTACGACTCGGCAGCAACTGCTTTAACTTCGTTGGCAGGACCGTTAACAGCAGGCGCTGCAACAACTGTTGCCGCCCTTCTTCCACTTACAGCTATTAATGACATTAATGTAAAAATTATTGCAAGTGCAATCATGGTTATTACACTTACTGCTTTAGTTTTAAGTTTATCTTTTTTACCGCCGCTGCTGCTTTGGAACATCAGCTCTCAAAAAAAACAAAGTACCATTATCAAGCCGCATATTTTCATGAAGTTACAGCTGCGTTTGTCGTACCATCTATGCAGATTTCTTGCAGCTACTGTCAAATTTTGCACTCGTTATTCGATTTTGGTTCTTTCAACCGGCCTTGTTATTACAATTTCTGCGATTTTAATGTTATTTGCAAAAGGCGTAGACACATCAAGTTACACTTCGGAAGATTCTGTTTACGGGCAAGTTGAATTTGACGGAGGTCTTTTGGCGGAAGAAATAGATCGCCTTCTTGCTTCCTACAGTGAACAACTTGTAAGCCATACAGGAATTATCAATGTGGAAACTGGAGCGCGAACGGGTTCAGGTTCCCTGTTAATTTCATTCGATCCCAAACAAACACAAGCGCATCTTGTAAGAGATTTGGCAAAACAGATTTATATTCCCGGCGGTTTTATTTTCTTTCATGAAAATTCAATAAACGATCGTTACTGGGAAATTTTCGTCTATGGTGATGAAGATAAAAAATGCAGAGAACTTGCGGAAATGCTGGCTTTTCTTTGCGCAAATCATCCATTGATAAATGAAAGAGTGCTTAATTTTAAACAAGGAAGTAAAAAAATGGTTTTAATTCCTGACAGGGATATTTTTGCAGAAACAAATTTAATGTTTTCTGCCGCTGCTAACAGAATCCGCATGGGGGTATACGGACCTGTAGCATATAAAAGAATAACCCAAAACGGAGAAACAGATGTAAGAATTAGAACGGGCAGTAATAATATGGCGAGTAACAATTTACGTCAATCAAGAGAAGGCGCACTGGGAATTCTTGTTTCTGCTGTAAATGAAGAAAAAATTTCTACCCTGCGTGTCGATTCGCTTATGCAGATAAAAGAAGATACAGAACCTTCAAGCATCAGGAGAGATAACCGCCGAAGATTTGCTTCAATTACAATTTCAACAAAACCTATGGATGCACGCCGTGTTAACAAAGAACTTTCGGTTTTGTTCAGTAAAATGGATTTACCTCCGGGTTACTCTATTGAATTTGATCCCGAAGCTATCAGGCAAAGTGAGGCTCTGTCATCAACTGTATTATCACTTATCATGGCTGTTCTTTTCTGTTATATGATAATCGCTTCGATAAATGAATCTTTTTCTGTTCCATTGATTGTCCTTTGTGCAATTCCTCCTTCTTTGGCAATTCCTGCTCTTTTTCTGGTTCTTACAGGCAGTGCATATAACTCCTCTGTAGCATGCGCATTTATCGCCGTAAGTGGAATGACTGTTAACGCAGCCATTCTCTGTGTTGATGGAGTTCGTGCAAAAATAAAGGCAGGAAAAGAAAAAACTGCATTAAACATTTATTTGGCAATCCGGGAGAAAATGCCTGCTCTTCTCTCAACTACCGGTACAACTATTGCCGGAGCAATTCCTTTTATTTTTCTAACAGAAGGAGCAAATACATTAATACGAACTTTATCTATAGTCGGCGCCCTGGGAATAACAAGTTCATGTCTTTGTTCAATAACAATTATACCCTCGATTTTATTTTTTTCCAGAAATTCTCGTAAGTCTCAATTACAAAAAAAAATCCTGCCTGTGCAGGATGTAAATTAAAATTTTGGAGTAACAAATGTTCAGTAAATACATAAATAAAACAATCACTATTTTTTTAACATTCATATTTATTTTTGGAATAATTCCACTGGAATTATTTTCTCAATCCGGTACATCTTTTCAGACAGAAGAAATAAAAGGTTTTAACAGATTTATTTTTGATACTCATTTTAGCAGAGCAGACAGGGAAATAACCCCTGAACGCTGGCTTGCAGAAGCAAAATCAGGAATAATGCAAGTCTTAGGCGCATGGGAATTAATTGCCGGAAATTTATATGATAATCCGCTGCTATTGGATGAGGCAAAAAATCAACTGGTAAGCTGGAGCAACGAAGAACTGGAAAAACGTTTTTCACAGTGGCTTATCGGAAGATTTTTTGGTGAAGCAGCGGAAAAAGCCGTATTGGAATTTTCTCAAATGTTTGGAGAAACTCAAAGTAATTTTTCCTGGCATCTTGATGAAGAAGGAAATATTCTCTTTGATGACAAGACAGGTAATCCTCTTGTTATTCGCCCAGGTGATTACGGCAGAGAATTCTCTCAGGATTTGACAATTTGGAAAACAGAAGCAGATAATATTGTTGATGTTAAAAGCTCCTCGTTCGAAAACCAATTGCTGCACCACTACCCTGAACTTTTGGCTTATATCCCAATTGAGTTACGCGAAACATTCAATGAAAGCATTAAAGTGTCCGCTGCATCAATGGGCGAATCAATAAAGCGTGAATTTGAAAACATCGCAGCAAGAGAAGAAAGAATTTTTACAAGCCGGCGGACAAGAGATATCTGGAGTCTGCGAAGAAGAAGTGACGATGAAGCGGCAAGACTTTTTACGCAAAAATTAATTGCAGAAACCGAAGAATCCTGCAAAAACGGAATTGAAGAATTAAACATAAGGATAGAACAAGCAGAAGCAGGTGTTGGCGATCTTGCGGTAATGGGCGAAGAGTGGCTGCGTCTGTATAAAGAACAATTTGAAAGAGGATTAAAAGCATGGGAAGAAGCGGAAGAAAGATTTTTTATAAGACGCATTGAATGGGAACAGGATTCTTTCAGGTTATTTTATGAAGGTGAAGAAGTATGGTTATCTGCTTTTAGCCAATTTGAAGAACAGCGGCGGTTATGGGAATTACAAGCAAGGGAATTATTCCAATCTGGAGAAGCCTTGTTTAGAAATATTTCTGAAGATTTCGAGAAAAATATTGCGGCGGCAAAACAAGAATTTGAATTAAATATGGAAATGCGGATAGGAGAAGGAACAACAAGAGTAAAAGCATTGGTTGATATGTACCTTGCTTGTGCATCCGCCGCTATTTCTGCAATGGAAAGCATACAGTATTGGCAGGGGCAGTATGGTTCAAGTATTGTAAACCCAAAAGATCCTGATTTTTTTTCATGGCTTAAGGAAGAACAGGAAAATAATCCTAATAATTCAACACTGCAAGAAATAGAAAAAACCTATGAAATGTACACATCGTATATGGAAAAAGCTCTTGATGCACGTAACAGAATTCTTGACAATTATTCCGAACTGCTTGGAACAGGCGCGTTAAAAGATATTCTTTCATCTGACGCAACAAGTGATGATTTCTGCCTTGATGAATATCAAGTTGCACTTGTTAGAGCTAAAGCGCTTGTCTTGTATTGGGAGAAAAAAACCGCAATTGCGGAAGCAGTAGCAGCTTACGCGGGCGAGTTAACCGCAAAAAGAATTACTGAAGCTGAAGGCTTGCACGCATGGGAATCGGCCAAAGCGGCTTACAACGAATCCCTTTCAATTTATGAAACAGAATTGAAAAATTTAAATTCAATTGGCGCAGACATTCAAAATCAAAGTGATGTGTTGAATAGATTGGCTCAGGACTTGCTTAAAGAAGAAGCAAAGTTAAATCAATTAACTTCCGATTATACTGCGCTTGTTTCTGTCTCTGTTATTAACCGTGAAAATTACTATCTGACGGATCTAAACAGAAAATATAATGATTTAGTAACTGACTATAAAATATTTCTGAATGCAGGTATTGGTTCAGTTTATTGGAAAGCTCTTGAATATGGATTAATTTTTAGTATATCCGATAAAAGTAAAAATGCAGAATTTTTTTTAAGTATGCTTGTAAATGGAAGCGGAGAGGAGATGCTGTCTCTGGAAATTCTGGAAGAAAAAGTTCTTGAAGGGTTGGTTTCAGAAATTGAACTAAAGTTACGCCTTGCGAGTATCTATTTCTTTTCACCTAACACAAGCAGCGCGGACTGGTATGCAAAAGCACGAGGTATTGAGCTTTCAGAGGAAGAAGAAGCTTCTCTTTTTGGAAAAAATTTATATAATCGGCTTTATGAAGATTATGAAAAGAGTTATCAAGTATTACTGGAAAAGGAAATTGAATTTGAATTATTAGAAAACTCCAAATTACTTGAAGACGCCGAATTAGACGAAGACATTGAATTACATGAAGATCCGGAATTATATCTGGAAGAATTCAAAAAAGAATTTGAGTTAAGTCTTGGCTTACTTGAAATGTATGTTAACTATTCGCCATTTTGTCTGTTTATAGAAGAAGAATTGTGGCAGGATTCCGTTATTTCTTTGGCAGCGTTATTTGCAAACTATGAAATTACCCATGCCTCGGGTTATTTTCCCGGCGTTCAGGAAATTTACAGGGCAATTATAAAAAAACCGGGTGATTATATAGAAAATACCATTCAGTTTTTTCAGGAAGTTGATAATTGCTTTTCGATTATTCCCCAGTGGCTGAAACATGAACTGCAAATTTGGCAAGACGCGGTTTATAAATATATATCCGCATATGCATTTAATGCAGAAATTTTTTCTGAGAATAATCCTGTAAATCATCTTGAAAATGACATACACTGGCGTCAGTATTTGTTAGATGACTATATTACGGAACATGATTCTGCCCTTGCGGCAGCATCATCATGGAGTGAAGGTTATTTAGAGGATTCTTTATATAACGCGGTTTATTATACAAACAGGATAAATGACTCATTTGAACTTTTCTCATCAAAAAACGAATTTAACAAGAATGAAAATGTTGATCTGTATTTATTCCTTTATTATGAAGAACTGGCAGCAATTGAATTCCGCTACAATTCATTGACCGTTCAATACAACGAACTTGCCAATACAGCAAGAGCATTTGATTTTTCTAAATTATCTCACAATGATATATATATACAGTTAGCTGCATACGAAGAAGCGTTAAAAGGACAGGAAGAAATTTACAATACACAGAAAAATGAGTATTTACATGAAGCAAACATTTTTCTGAATATCGGTTCTTCTTACGATCAACAATACAAAGTACTTAAAAGATTACAGGATTATTATGAGCAGAAACATTTTGAATACGAAAAACAAGATGCCATACAAAGATGGGCTAGTACTGCATACTTGGGTACAGATCTTATTGACTTGGAAAATTCCAGAGCCAAATTATCCAGGGCGCAAACAGTTTTAGATGTCCTTTCCGATCTCTACAACAATGAAAGCAGACGCACCTATAATAATTCCGAATATGACATCTTGTACTCAGCATATGAACAGAGTTTTAGCAGAAAAATAAATATTATGGAGGTTTACGAAACTGTATTTTCATCAATGAGACAGGAAGAAGCAAATAATAATATTATTTATGATGTTTATAAGACTTCGCTTAATCAGTTTGGTTATTTTAATTATAACTATGCAAATTATACTATGCCTTCTTCATTTTCTGATTATACAATTATGGACATAGTTACTGTAAAAGACGGACGTTTGGCTTTTACCAGAGATGATTCCATGACATTAACAGGTCTGGATTTATCAGATGCAAAAGAACTTGACTTGTTTTTAAACTCACAAACAGCCGGTAAATACTATCCATATCCTGTCACTCAATTTGAAGAATCTTTAATTGGTTTAAGCGAAAGAATGACGGGTTATTCTCAAGACAGAAATAATTACACCCAATGGGGTCTTGCAAGAGAATATTTATTAATGACATTGATCAAAGAAAATAGCAGTTTAAGTTTTTTGAATACTTATTCAATTGGTCTTGGAGAAGTTGCAAGCGACGGTTCAGTAGGCAAGCTAAATATTAAATCAGGCAGGCTTGAAAAAATAAGCAGTCTTTATTCCTATTTAAGTGATTCAGGAGTACTGGCATCGCTTGAAGACGATTGTCGTAAAGCATGGGATGCGTTAAGCGAACAAGAAAAAGCAGATCTGGAATTCTACACAATCATTACACTTAACAATCCCAATAATAATTACATTGCCGGATTTTCCCATGCATTTGCGCTTAGTGCATACGAGGCTGGCTATAACCAAATAAAAGCTGTATATGACGATGCAAATCATTACATAAATATCTGGTTTTTTCGTCCAATAAGCGCATTGCTTTCTATGGAGGCAAAAGATGTTAACGGTCTTGCTTTAGAAAATATACGTCCGCCTTATGATGAAACAAAGAATTTAATTAACAGATGGATTAACGGATTGGAATATAATCATTCATCAATCTTAAACAATACTTTGGCTTACATGCAATCTAATGAAAATCTCTCTGTATTAGAAGGTATACTCAACGGACAAAACATTGAATGGGAAAACATATATGATTCTTTGATACGCACCAATAAGGTAAATATAAATGATCTTGCCAATATAGAATCATGGTGGAAAGAAATGCGGTTAATGCAAAAAGATTCCAACATAACATTCAAAAATGTCCAGGAAGCCCTATCTGCCTTGCATAAATGGGCAGAAAATGAAGAAATAAAAAACAAACGAATTTTGGAAGAATACTGGTATAGTGATTCGCAAAATCAGCAAAAAAATGAAAATATTTTCAACACAGTTGTAGATGCATATCTTGCAGGAAACGTTAATATCAATGAATTAAGAACTGCTGCATTAAATGCATATGGACCAAATGTTTCTGCATGGAAAAACCATGTTGAAAATTTACACACTGTTATGCTAAATAATCTTTCGATGTATTTGGAAATGGATAGTAATCCCTACTATGAGTTTTCTGTTCTTGGTGATGAGATAACATCGTTGACTAAAAAAATAATGGAGAACAGGTACAAAGCAGAATTTACAGCAAGAGAAGCAGAATGGACTCAAACACTAAAAAATTTAACCGAAAAATACAATGAATGGCAGGCTTCAGCAGCGTTAATATTGGAAAATGGCAGAACAGATTGGATCACAAGCCGTCAAAAAATAGAAGATGCATATCACCAATGGATCATAAATTTCCAAAACGAATTTAACCGTGTTAACGATGAATGGAATATTGTGTATCTTGCCGGTCTTGAAGATAAAGAACAATGGCTGGAACAAGCTGGAAACGCGGCAAATCAGGCAGCTGCAGAATCATTCCTTCTGCTTGCAGGTACGGAAGGAGAACGATTAGCCCGGTTCATGGATACAAGAGAACCTTTTGGTATTCGGGATTCACTTCCTCAAACACAAACTTTAATGGCAGAGCTTATTCAATCTTCAGGTATAGTCAATATGTCCAATGCATTTAATTCTTTAAATAATATTACCGGTACTGCATCTGCGCAGGTAAGGCGTGGAATGGGCGGAATATCAACATGGGACACTGCTCTTGTAAAAACAGCTGCAGCCGATCTTGCAAAACAGATAAATGCAGAAACAGCAAATAACGAGATAAGAAAATTAGCTTATAACGCTCGTTTGTATGCTGATGAAGCAATCAGAGGATTAGCTGCAACTGTAGATTCTGAAAATCAAAATTTCCGTGAAAGAATGGACGATCTTTTTATCTTCTCCGGGCTGTGGAGAAAAAACGGAGATGTCTATGTAAAAGATGTATTAAAAGGCTCTACGCTTTTTTCATCAATAATCAGCGAAACAGTTACTGTTATGGGATATGAAGATTATGTTATGGACGCAGTAACGCTTCAGACAAATTTGGATGAAAATTACTTAGCTTCATTTGATTCAATTGTGATAATGGATTTGCTTAATAATGCCATAAACGAGGTGAGTAAAATAGCCGGAGCAATATTCGGACATGGTGAAGATCTAATAAAAATAAGCAGTATAGATAATAATATAAATGAACGATACCTATCTCCCGGATTATTTGGCGTACATATTGGATATAATCCAGACATAAAAAGTAACCCCGAGGGAAAAGATAAATCGTCAATTTTTAATGATTACGGAAGCGGTCAGCTTGGCCGACTTATTACAGAATTTACATATTGGAAAATAATTGACAATGCAGGAAATGCTGAACTTGCTTTGGCTCCATGGGACAAACGGATGTGGGATGATGAGGGAAGTTGGTTTTCAGCGCCATCGCTCCGTTCAGCAGGTCAGATTGCTGCATCTGTAGTAGTCGGCGTTGCAACAGGCGGCGCTGGATTTTGGGCAACACTGGGAATAACTGCGCTGGTTGGATCCAGCAGTGAAATTCTATTTGGAGCTCTTGATCTTGCTTTTGAATATAAAACATTTGATAAAGTTGCATTGAATGTTGGTAAATCAATTGCCACAAGTGCAGTAAGCGGTTTGACATCCGGGTTGTTCAATGGAATTAATGATTTTACTGGATTAACCAACATTGCCACAGGCTCTGTTACAGGCACAATTAATGATTCTTTTTCTAAAGTTCTCACACAATCAGTTATGAAAGGAGTTGAAACAACCGTATCAGGTCTGACAACCAGTTCGATAAATGCAATTACATATAACAAAAATAACGGCTGGGGTTATAATACGGAAATATTCAAAGCCGGAACAGAAAAGTTGTGGATAAATTCACTTTCATCCATGGCAAGTACATTTACAACCACAGGTTTGCAAACAATAAACAGCGGCTGGAATTTGGAGAAATTAGAAGGTTTTAGTAATTCAAACAAGCATGATTTGTCAAATTTTAACAAACTTGCTGGTTCTTTTGCAGGACAGGGAGTAAATTATCTGTTTGGTGAAGATTTTACTTTGAACGTACTTAACACGAGCTTATTTACAAACAAGGGAGTACCAACCGGATTAGTTGAAGTTCGATTTAACAATGACGGCGCAAAAAGCCAATTTGGTACAGGCGGTGCAAATGTCAGCATTGATAATATAGCTTCGTCTCTTAATGGCCTTAGTGTATGGAATGTAAATACCAACATCAGTAGTTTTAAAAACAGTCACGATAGTTTTGACTCCGTAAATGCATTACGTGCATTATATGGTTATGGTCAGGATAAAGGAAACTCCTTGTTATGGGAAATAATAAAAGGAGAAACAGTAATTGATACTGGTGCCGATGAAGATTACAGAGCACGGACAACAAGAGTAGGTGACAAAAAAGTAATTCAATTAACGAACTATCAGCAGAACATGAGTAAAGAGGAGCAAATGTTGTTAGCTATTACTTTATTACATGAAGCAAATAGAGATGGTGAAATAACAGCTGACAATTACCTGGAAACAAGAACAGCAACGCAAGCGCACACTGAAATGGCATTAAGAATGTTCTTTGAAGGGCAAATCGTGGCACATGATACGAATATAGCCATGGATATAGTTGAATATATGACTTCATTTATCACTGGCGGAAATATGGATTCTTTTTATTCATATGTTGACGACTATTATGATTCCAGCGAAGATTTTTGGAAACTGACAAAAAAAACAGATGGTACATGGTTTTGGGCTGATGATAAAAGCGCGGATTTTGATATCACAGATTTATTAAATGATTCTCTTTTTAGAAATATAAATTCACCACAAAAATCATATATATTAAATGCGCTGGGTGTAAGTAATGATACAGATGGAAAAAATTACGGCGTTATAAGTGCAGACAGAATGTCCACAAATCTGGCTTTAACATTGCAGGGTATTGTAAATTATGGCAGGCCAATAACGTCAGCATTATCGTCAATATATACTGATACAATTGATAAAATGTCATATAACTCTTTATACACAACTACAATAAGAGATTCACAAAGCAGACCTATAACATTTTTTAATATTGATTCAATGAACGATACACAATTGGTAAAACAAACAGATTTTCGTGGCATCAATGGTTTGGAAAATTTAGTAAATTATGGCTGTAATTTCATGCTGATAATTGGAATTCCTCAATTACTGACAAGACAAGAATTTAGCCAGGAACAGATTGTAGACCTTTGGAATAGTGCAATAGAAAAGAATATAATAAATGAAAATGGATTTGTAATGGATCGTTCAGAACTTGCAAACTTATCTTTTCAACAATTGGGTATAACAAATATTGGCATTAGAATCACAGACAATTTGGGAGAAATTTCCAATCTAAACGGAACTCCAAGTCTTGTCGGGTATAGACAACAAATGGCATACACTTCCAGCAGCGGTTATGAAGGTAGTCATTATGTCTTGACATCTATCTATCAATCGCTGGTTTATAATGGAAGTTATTATTGGAATGATGATGAAGATAAATATAACTTTTTGGGGGTATGGGCATATGCAAAATAAATATGTTAATATTTTTAACTTTAAAAATATTAGTTTAATCTTATTCATTGCGGTTCTATTTTTAGATTGCAGCAAAAGTATAAACAGAGAGAATGAACCCATTACTGAGCAGAGAAGTATCATTCAAACTCTTTTAGAGCAGGATCTTGCAGAAAAAAATACTTTATTGGAAGAAGCAAAAGAAGAAACTCTTGACGTGGAAATGATCGTTACAATTTTACATAATTTTGATCAGGATGCGGAATATCTGTCTCCTTCGACAAGAGAAAAAACCAATATGCTTACAGAATATTTTGAAACTGAGATTGATGATATTAATGGTACATGGGTTAGTCATGAAGAATTATTAAACAGCTCGTGGACAACAAATTATAATTCATCATGGGGTGTGGCTAAAACAATACCTAATACCAGTCTGGATATTGATCTTGGAAAAAATGAAATAAGATTAACCGGTCATGGCTTATATATAATTACCTCTGCATATAAAAATGATTATGGTACTATTTGCTTGGAGATATATAGCATAGAAAGTTTTCTTAAAACTACCTGTTTTATGGAATTTAGTCTCTTAGATAAGCATAGAGCATATGTTATATTTTATCCGCTGTCAATGTTGGGAGGAGACAGGGCTTTTTCCCCGGAAGAACCTTGTATCTGGTACCGTTTATCAGGACCGGAAAAACCGGAACAGGAAGTATCGGGATCAATAGAATCTGAAATTAACTTTATTAATTAAAATTTATGGTATATAATTAGGGCATGTCTATTATGTGTCTACATTATAGGCAAGCTCTAATTAATAAAGGGCTGTTTTTTGCCTTTTGGTATTATGGCAATGATGGAGGCATGGGTGCGTTCGTTCTTTGAGAAAAGCAAAACGATAAATTCAGTATATGCACAAATGTTAGTCATTGTTATTGCTTTTGTTATAATGGGCGTATCAAGCTTTATATTTGCAACTAACATTGAATATAAACATCTGGTAAAGGATGCGGAAAACGCAATTGCTTTTACAGAATCAGAAATAATCTCAAGCCTTCTGGAGCATGAAACCTATCTTATAAGCTTTGCCGAAACTATCCGAAGTATGGTTATCGGAGGCGAAACAGAAGCCGCATTATCTGCATATATTACATCTATAACAGAATTCACTCTAAAAGATGAAGACCGAATGACGGGGTTTATCGGTCTTTATGGCTATATAAACGGCTTATACATTTCAGGCTTAAACACCTCCATATCTGAAGAAACAATTCAAAATGAACCATGGTTCAAACTGGCAGTTGAAGCAGAGGGAAAAATAGCCGTCACAGATCCATATATAACAGACGTATTTACAGGTCAGGTTTTACTGACATTTTCACGTTATATTACAGATTACGAAGGTAACGCTCTGGGTGTTATTTGTCTTGATGTAGATTTGAATAAAATAAGTAATTATGCCATTACTATAAATCTTACGGAGGGCAGCTATGGATTACTTTTAAACAAAAATTTAGATATCATAGCCCATCCGGCATCATATTACATTGGCGTAAATTTGCGTAATACAATAAGCGGCATTTCGAACTTTGCAAACGAATTGGAAATGGGAAAAAATATTACTGAACGCAGAGTTAAAAACTATATGTTCCACGACACCATCGCGTATTTCCAAAAAATAAAATACGATTGGTTTCTGGGTGTCATCATACCTGTAAAAGAATATTACAGAAGCGTAAATAATATGGCGGCATTTCTTATCCTTATAGGTACAATACTTGCATCTGCGTTGTGTACCATGTTGTATTATATATCACAAGCAAAAACAAAATCCGACAAAAAAACTCAACAAAAAAGTAATTTTCTTGCCACAATGAGTCACGAAATACGCACGCCTCTAAATGCAATTATGGGAATGACAGAAATACAAATGCAAAATACTTCACATCCGATTGCCACAAGCGAAGCATTTTTAAAAATAAATAATTCTGGTAATTTACTTTTAAATATTATAAACGACATACTGGATCTTTCAAAAATTGAAGCCGGCAAACTTGAACTAATACCGGAAAAATACGAAACCGCAAGCCTTATTAATGACATTATTCAATTAAATTATATTCGTTATGAAAGTAAACCAATCGAATTTATTATTGATATAGATGAAAATATCCCTTCGGTTCTTGTGGGCGATGAACTCCGTATTAAACAAATTCTTAATAATCTGCTTTCCAATGCGTTTAAATATACAGAAAAGGGTCAGGTAACATTAACTGTAAACGCAGAATGTATAGGACGCGGCGGCGGCGCTGTCATTGTAACTCTTGTCTTCCAGATAAAAGATACGGGTCATGGCATGACCCCGGAACAGGTAAGTAAACTGTTTGACGAGTACACCCGGTTCAACCTTGAAGCAAACCGAATAACTGAAGGCGCAGGACTCGGCATGACCATAACAAGAAACCTTGTCGATTTGATGTATGGCAAAATAAATGTAAAAAGCGCTGTGGGCGAAGGAACCATTGTTACAGTCCGGTTGCCGCAAAAAACAGACGGTATTGGCATCCGCGGCATGATAGGAAAAGAGTTGGCGGAAAATCTTAAACATTTCAAGCTTGGTAATGTAATAAAACTTAAAAAAGCCAAAATATCACATGAATATATGCCTTATGGCCGCGTTCTTATAGTGGATGATGTTGAAACTAATCTTTATGTTGCAAAGGGACTTATGGCTCCATACGGTTTGAAGATCGATTTAGCTGTAAGCGGATTTGAAGCTGTTGATAAAATAAAGAACGGCGAAAAATATGATATTATTTTTATGGATCATATGATGCCAAAGATGGACGGAATTGAAACAACAAAATTACTGCGTGAAATAGGATACACCCTTCCGGTAGTTGCGTTGACAGCTAATGCAATTGCAGGACAGGCGGAAATGTTTCTAAAAAATAGCTTTAATGATTATGTTTCAAAACCAATTGATATACGCCAGCTAAATATTGTACTTAACAAATTTATCCGCGACAAGCAAACTGCAGAGGTTATAGAAGCTGCAAAAAAAGAAAAAGCCAAAATGGATAAAAAACATGAAGCAGGTTTAAGCAACCAGCAGGTTGATCCGCAATTGGCATTGATATTTACACGCGATGCGGAAAAAGCAAGAAACGTAATAAAAGCTTGTTTAGACAAAGATTTTAGCGGAAAAGATGACATTCACACATTTATAATAAATATTCATGCAATGAAAAGCGCTCTTGCAAATATTGGCGAACTTGAACTTTCTTCTGCAGCCAACAGGCTGGAACAAGCAGGCAGAGAGAAAGACATAAATGTCATATTTTCTGAAACAGGCAAATTTCTGGAAGATCTTAATAAAATTATTAATAACGTTAAACCTCAGGATGATGAAAACGAAATAACAGAAGACTCAGAAGAATCTCTTGCCTTTTTAAAAGAAAAACTAACAATTATTATTGAAGCCTGCACAACATTCGATAAAAAAATTGCAAAAAATGCATTAAGTACGTTAAGAGAAAAATCATGGTCGCATGAAGTTAAAGATTTGATTAACTTAATTGCCGAACACCTTCTGCACAGTGAATTCGACGATGCGGCATCTCTGGCAGAAAGGTACAAAGAAAAGAAATAAAAACACCGTTAAAGGCTAAAGCTTATACATCCAGGTTTCTTACAAGCAGTGCATTTTCTTCTATGAATTCCCTCCGCGGCTGGACAACTTCACCCATCAGCGTTGTGAAAATACGCTCGGCTTCAACAGTGTCTTCAAGCTGCACCTGTATGATATTGCGTTTAACAGGATCCATTGTTGTGTCGCATAACTGATCAGGGTTCATTTCACCTAACCCTTTATAACGCTGAACAGAAACCTTTTCTGAATTTTTGCCGGATTCATCAATAATGCGATCTTTGTCGGTGTCATCGTATGCATAAAATGATTTTCTGTCATAACTGACTTTATAAAGCGGCGGCATGGCAATATAGACATGACCTTTTTCAATCAGCGGTGTCATGTAACGGTAAAAGAACGTCAGTAACAATGTTCGGATATGCGAGCCGTCAACATCAGCATCAGCCATGATAATAACTTTGTGGTAGCGGATTTTAGAAACATCAAATTCGTTTCCGCAGCCTGCGCCTATACTTGCAATAATGGGCTGTAATTTTTCGTTGGTTATTACTTTTTCTATGCGTTGTTTTTCGACGTTTAACATTTTGCCCCATAATGGAAGAATCGCCTGTGTACGCCGGTCACGACCGCCCTTCGCAGACCCCCCTGCAGAGTCGCCTTCTACGATGAACAGCTCGCATTTTACGGGGTCCTTTTCGGAACAATCAGCGAGTTTACCCGGCAATCCCGCACTGTCCATTGCATTTTTGCGGCGGGTTGCATCTCTTGCCTGGCGAGCTGCAATTCGCGCTTTTGCGGCCAAAACGGATTTTTCCAAAATGTTGTTAATCACATCGGGATGTTTGTCAAAATACAGTTCAAGTTGTTCGTTTACAAAGGACTCCACGATTCCTTTCACTTCGGAGTTACCCAGCTTACCCTTTGTTTGACCTTCAAACTGCGGATTGGGTACTTTAACCGAAAGAACTGCAGTTAAGCCCTCTCGTACATCATCGCCGGAGAGGGTTTCATCCAGCTTTTTAGCGTGTTTTGATTTTTTTAAAAATTCATTCAAAGTGCGGGTAAGCGCTGATTTAAAACCAACAAGGTGTGTACCGCCCTCGCGGGTATTGATGTCATTTACAAACGAAAACATTATTTCGTTATAGCCATCGTTGTACTGGATGGCAATTTCAATTTCGATGTTGCCGCCGACGCCGTCATCGCGGGAGCCTTCAATATAAACCGGCTCTTTATACAATACAGTTTTATTTTCGTTTAGATATTCTACAAAGCTTTTAACGCCGCCTTCAAACATGAACTCATTAACTTTGGGTTTTGAAAGCCGTTCATCACGAATGGTGATTTTCAGACCTCTGTTTAAAAACGCAAGCTCACGAAGACGATTAGTAAGAGCATCAAAATTGTGAGTTGTGGTATCAAAAATTGAATTATCAGCTTTCCAGCGAATCACTGTTCCCCGCCGGTCGGGAGAATAAACATAAGGCAAGTTATCTGCGGGAATTTCCCTTGCAGAACCTTCGGGAATACCATGTTTATAACGCTGGGTGTGAATTTTGCCATTTACATGGATAAAAGCCTCGCACCATTCAGAAAGGGCATTCACGACAGAAACGCCGACACCGTGCAGCCCGCCGGAAACCTTATACGATTTTTTATCAAACTTACCACCGGCATGCAGCCTTGTCATGACCAGCTCCAATGCACTGACATTCTCTGTGTGGTGTAGATCAACCGGAATACCGCGGCCATTGTCCTCGACCCGAACTACATCATTCCCTTCCAAAACAACCAAAATATTAGTACAAAAGCCCTGCATGGCTTCGTCAACAGAATTATCTACTACTTCAAAAACCAAATGATGAAGCCCATCAATACCGGTTGTCCCAATATACATACCGGGACGCTTGCGAACAGCTTCTAATCCTTTTAAAACAGTTATATTTTGCGCTGAATAATTTTCTGTAATGCTCATTTTGCTATTATACAAAATTTCTCTTTGTTGGTAAAGAATGTCAAATTTCTTTAAAATTCCTATTGCAAAAAATTCGTTTATAGGTAATAATGGTCTCCGGTTTGTTTGTTTGATTACCAGGGTCTGTCCCCACAAGTGCAAAACCTGTGGATAAATCCTGTAAAATATCGTATCAAACAGATGGAAAAAAAGGAGGCATATTAAAACCCTGTATACGGATTATGAATTGCGGTTAATTCCTTATCTGACAAGGAATTAGTATAAATATACTGTTCAAACATTAAGTGAATGTTATAAAAATTCATACTAAAAAGGGGTTGCGGGTATTGAGCTGAATTTCAAGACCTGTGGATAACGTGTTGATAAAGCTACTACAGAACTGAACACTTAAGTTAAAAGTGACCGTTTTGAAGAAGCAAGTTTAGAAAAGAAACTAAAAGGCAATAGAATGGCTGACTTGGATTACGAGGATTTCTGGAAAGAAGCCTTGATCCAACTGCAGAATGACCTAGGGGAGGAGGAGTTCAGCGGCTGGTTTTCAGATATGAAATACCTACACCATAAGGTGAATGCAAAAGAAAGCACCGTCGTTGTAGGAGTCCCCTCTGCTTTTCACCGTGACAAGGTGAAGTCACGCTATTATAACACCATAAACTCTATCCTAAAGTCAGTTGTAGGCAGGGAAACTGCCATCGAATTCGAAATAATAGGGAAAAATAAAAAAGAATCTTCTGCAACTCCATTGCAGCCAAAAAACACGGATTCTGCTGTTCCAGCTGTCAATATAACCCAAAAACCGAAGAAAAAACGGGAAAAACACCCTCAAATGCGGGATGATTTTACGTTTGAAAGATACGTAATAGTAGAAAACAACGAATTTGCGGCAAACGCCGCTATTGCGATAAGTAAAAATCCCGGAAAAGTATATAATCCGTTCCTGATTTTTGGCGGGGTTGGTCTTGGAAAAACTCACCTTATGCAGGCTATCGGGAATTATATCCACGAAAACTCAGAAAACGAAGTTATATATATCACTTCCGAAAATTTCCTGAATGAATATGTTCAGGCAATTCAAGATGGAAAAATGAATCTTTTTAAAAATAAATTCCGGTTCACAGATGTTCTTCTAATAGACGACATTCAATTTTTCCAGAACAAGGATCGAATTCAAGAGGAACTCTTCCACACCTTTAACGCACTTTATGATGCAAAAAAACATCTAATCTTCACATGCGATCGTCCGGTGGCAGAATTAAAAAAACTTGATGAAAGATTAAAATCCCGGTTTGAACTATGTCTTAAGGTTGACCTGCAGCCTCCAAGATACGAAGAACGCTGCGCCATACTAAGGGCTACGGCAGAAGGCAGAAATGCCTCTATTCCCAACGAAGTATTTGATCTTGTTGCCAAGAATATTTCTTCAAATGTACGTGATTTAATTTCAGCTTTGAACACCCTCATTGCTTATACAGAGCTTATGGGCAAACAAATCACTGTAGAAATAGCTCAGCAGCGTTTAAGGAGTATATTTAATGCACCGCGTCAGGCCAATCTTTCAATGGACAATATAATCAGAGTAGTTGCGGACTATTTTAGCCTTACTCCAAATGATTTAAAAGGCAGAAAAAGGTCTCAAAACATAGTTTTTGGCCGCCAAATTGCCATGTTTATAGGTCGTGAAATGACAGAATATTCCACAACCGAAATTGGTCAGGATTTTGGAGGCCGGGACCATACTACGGTCATGCATTCGATAGAAAAGATAAAAGGCAAGCTTCTTACCGACCCAACTTTGGAATCTACCATAGATGGTTTAAAGCGTTCAATAAAAGATTTTAGTGCAAAATATTGAAAAAGGTGTTAAAATGTTGTGTATAAGTAGGTCATTGTGGAAAATGTAGAAAGAATTGCATAATTATCCATAGATTGTGGATTTTATAAAAGCTTGCAGCATATAGAGATATGTGAGTTTTCCACATATACGGCTGCTTATTATTGTTATTATTATATATATTTATATATTAATAGTAGGAGGATTAAAAATGAAGTTTACTTGTAATAAAGAGGTTTTGCTTAAAGAGATTTCCATAGCTCAGGAAATTATTGCTTCGAAGAATGCCATCTTAATTTTATCCAATATTTATCTCGAAGCTGTTAACGACAAACTTATTATTAAAGCCAAAGATATGAAGGTCAACTTTCAAACAGAGGTTCCCGTTACGGTAATTGAACCGGGTGCGACTACTGTTTATGGTGATAAATTTTTTGGTATTATAAGTACGTTTCCTTATGATGAATTGGAATTTTCACAAAAAGATAATAATGCTTTAATAAAACCAACAACATTAAAAAAACCGGAATACAAACTTAAAAGTATTGCATCAGATAAATTTCCGGAATTTCCAGTCTCTTCTGAACCATTCTTTGAAATGCCTATAAAGGATTTTAAAGAAATGATACAGCAAAGCGTATTTGCAGTTTCCGATGATGAAACCCGTTATTTTATGAACGGTGTTTTTTTGGAAAAAAGTGAAGACAATATAAATATGGTGGCAACAGATGGAAGACGCCTTGCTTTTGTTTCAAAAAAAGCAAGTGAAAAAATTAATGATTTTGCAGGTATTATTATACCACCTAAAATTCTTACAACAATTCTTAAAAGATCAGGAGATGAAGGGCTTGTTAATATTTCCATAAGCGACAAAATGATTTTTATTAATTTTGCATCGTACAAATTTTCTTCCATTTTAATTGAAGGAATGTTTCCAAACTATAAAAAAGTAATACCGGAAAAACAGGAATATTACTTTTCAATTAAACGTGAAGAAATGTTAAACGCACTTCGCCGGGTTTCGCTTATGGTAGAAAAAAAATCCCATAGAATTTATCTTGGATTAATGCCGGGAAAAGTTTCGGTTTATTCGGAAGAAAGTGAAATAGGAAAAGTCGAAGACGAAATTCCCTGTAAATATGATGGAGAAGAAGTAACAATAGCGCTTAATTATCGCTACATGGAAGAACCCTTTAAGATTATGTCGGAAGATGAAATAAAAATAAAGTTTTCGGCGGCAACAAAGGCAATAACAATAGAGCCTGTTCCGGAAAAAGACTTTTTCCATATAGTAATGCCAATGCAATCTTAATGACAAATTCCATTGTGTATATAAATGGTTGTTAAGAATGTTTTTTTCTTCCTTAAGGACAACGGCATTCAGAAACCTGGCTGATAATGAAACAGCTACAAATGCAAAAAATATTTTCCTCATAGGTGAAAACGGCCAGGGCAAGACAAATTTTTTGGAAGCCCTGTACTTTTGCGCATATGCTTCTTCCTTTCGCCAGTTACGGGACGGTGAATTGGCACGCAATGGCGAAAAAGAATTTTCCGCAAAAGTAAAGCTTGCACAATCTGCAAATGACGAAATACTCGTTAAATTTGAAAAAGGAAAAAAGCAGGTTTTTATTAACGGTAAACGTGCAGAAGATCGCGGAGAACTGCTGTCTATCGCGCCTACAATCATTTTCTGCCACGAAGACCTGGAATTTGTCAGCGGAAGCCCTGAACGCCGCAGATGGTTTTTTGATCAAACGCTCAGTTATTACGATCCTGTTTACCTTGACGATTTCCGCCGTTACCGTCGTGTGTTAAAATCCCGCAATGCAATACTGCGGGATTTTGCTCAGAAAAAGCTGTCAGACAGCCCTGAGCTTCTCCTGGACGCTCTCGATCTGCAATTTGCTGGTTATGGCATAAAGCTGATGGAAAAACGTGAAACTGCTGTAAAAGATTTTTCTGCCATTTTTGGTTTGCTCTACAGTGAAGTCGCGGGTATTTCCGGGATCAACGTGCAGTATATTCCATCGTGGAAAAATGAAAAAGATGTACTTACCCGCTTAAAGGAACGCCGTGCAGCGGATCTTGCGGCAGGAATTTCCTTTTCAGGGCCGCACCGCGACCGCTATGTATTTGCGCGTAACGAAACAGAATTTACAGGGCAGGCATCAACCGGTCAACGCCGCCTTTTGGCTCTGCTGCTTAGGGCTGCCCAGTCACAGCGTTTTTCGCAAATGACGGGATTTAATCCCATCCTCTTACTGGACGATGTTCTTTTGGAAATGGATGGCGAAAAACGGCGCAGGTTTCTTTCTGTTCTGCCTGCCTATGATCAGGCTTTTTTTACCTTTCTGCCGGATGAGCCGTATCAACACTATCAAAATGGTGATACCCTGGTTTATAATGTCAGCGGGGGGATGCTGACAAAATGAGAACGGTAGGAGATATCCTTTCCGCGTTGTTTGATGAAGGATTTGCAAAAAAAGCGCAAGGCTATTCAAAACTTTTTGATTCATGGGTTGATGTTACTGCCAAAAACGGAATAGCCTCAGCGGCCGATCACTCCCGCATTGTAGATCTGGACAGAGGCATTCTGTTAGTTGAAACAGATCATCCGGGCTGGAAACAAATTCTTCAGACAAAACAAAGTAAGCTGTTAAACGATTTTTGTATGCGGTTCCCGGAGCTTGATATTTCCGGCATATCCCTTGTGCTTGGCTCGGCTGACAAATTTGGCGGCAATGAAAACGTGGAAGAAAAGACAGATAAAGCCGTAAAACAGCCGGTACATATCGCCGCTGTTCAGGAAGAGCCCGTACAAATTTCTGCCGAAAAACCTGCCGCAAAAGGTTACGATGCAATTAAAGATGATGATTTCAGAGAAAAACTAATAAAACTTGGACAAAACATCGCGGATCGGGAATCCGCCTTTTGACTATATTTTTCAAAATTGATATAATAAACACAGTAAAAAGTAAATTTTCTCAATAATTAAGGATATACAGAGTGGCTGATAATGATACAACTGCCGGATTACCCATGGGTGCGCCTATGGGGAGAGTGATCCCAATAGCGATAGAAGACGAAGTTAAAACAGATTACCTAAATTATGCAATGTCGGTCATTGTAAGCCGGGCTTTGCCCGATGTCCGTGACGGTTTAAAACCGGTACACCGGCGGTTGCTTTACGCAATGGATACCCTCGGGCTTCGTCCCGGCGGAGCTACAAAGAAAAGTGCGCTCATTGTTGGTGAAACAATGGGTAAATACCATCCGCACGGCGATATGTCCCTGTACGATGCGCTTGTACGCATGGCGCAGGATTTCTCCCTCCGCTACCCGTTGATAAAAGGCCAGGGTAACTTCGGCTCTGTAGACGATGATCCCCCTGCGGCAATGCGCTACACCGAGGCAAAAATTTCCAAAATCGGCGACGAAATGCTTGCCGACCTCCAGAAAGAGACAGTGGACTTTGTTCCCAATTATGACGAATCCTTTAACGAGCCGACTGTATTGCCATCCGCCGTTCCAAACCTACTAATTAACGGTTCCAGCGGGATCGCCGTAGGAATGGCAACAAACATGGCGCCCCACAATTTAGTTGAAATCTGCGATGCAATCTGCGCCCTTATCGACAACCCCGACGCAACAAACGAAGACCTTATGCGCTTTGTTCAGGGCCCGGATTTTCCCACAGGCGGTGTAATATTCGGCCGAAAGGGAATCCGCGATGCATATAAGACAGGTCGAGGAAAACTCTTAATTCGCGGAAAGTTTAACATTGAGACCACAAAACAAGGAAAGGAAAAAATTGTTTTTACAGAAATTCCCTTTAATGTAAACAAGGCGCTGCTGCTGGAAAAAATCGGCCAGCTTATGCGCGATAAAGTGATCGACGGAATTTCTAATGCAAATGATGAATCAGACCGCGACGGCATTCGTATTGTTATAGAGCTAAAAAAAGGCGCAATTGTAAAAATTGTATTAAATCAGCTTTTCCAGAACACGCAGCTTCAAACTTCGTTTGGAATCATCAATCTTGCGCTGGTTAGCGGTAAGCCGCAGCTTCTCACACTGAGAGAATTGGCGCATTACTTTGTAGAACACCGTGTTGAAGTTGTTACCCGCCGCACAAAATACGATTTACGCAAGGCGGAAGAACGCGCACACATTCTCGAAGGTTTAATCATCGCTCTTGCCAATATTGATGAAGTGGTTGCAGTCATCAAAGCAAGCCGCGATGTTCCCAGCGCACGTCTTAAATTGCAGGAACGCTTTTTGCTTTCCGAAGCTCAGTCGGAAGCAATTGTCGATATGCGCCTCGGCCGCCTTACAAGCCTTGAAATCGAAAAGATCCAACAGGAGCTGGATGAATTAAAATTACGCATCGCTTACTATAAATCCCTGTTAGCTGACGAAAAGAAACTGCGCGGCGTAATCAAAGATGAAACAAGAGAAATCTCAGAAAAATTCGGCGATGCCCGCCGTACAGAAATCATCGCCGGCGAAGTTGAAAATATCAATATCGAAGACCTAATCAAAAAAGAAGAAATGATGATCCTCATTTCAAATCTTGGTTATGTCAAACGCGTACCGGTTTCCGCTTATAAAAATCAGGGAAGAGGCGGAAAGGGCATGCAAAGCGCAAAACTTGCGGAAGACGATTTTGTCGAACAGATATTTGTCGCCTCAACTCATGATCACATTATGTTTATCACCAGCGCAGGCAAGGCATACTGGATGAAAGTCCACGAATTGCCGGAAGGAAGCCGCACAAGCAAAGGTTCACATATCAAGAGCCTGCTTACAGTTTCACCAAACGAAGATATCACCGCGATAGTTTCTCTGAAAGATTTCAGCGACAGCGAATACCTGTTCATGGGTACTGCTTGCGCTGTTGTAAAAAAAGTAAAAACAAGCGAATTCGTTAATGCTAAAACCCGCGGTATTGTGGCAATAAAACTCGATGACGGCGACAAACTTGTCAGCGCATTGTTAACAAAAGGCAATGACGAAATCGTATTAATTTCCCGAAAAGGACAGGCTCTGCGAACTCACGAAGATCAGGTGCGTGCAATGGGAAGATCATCACGCGGCATTGCCGGAATGAAACTTTCAAAAAGCGATGAGTTGGCAGGTATGCTGCGCGTTGTATCTGCTGAAAGAATGTTAATCATTTCCGAATATGGCTATGGAAAGCGCGTTGATTTTACAGAATTCACACCGCACAGACGCGGCACTGGCGGTCAGAGGATTTACACCGTCACCGAAAAAACAGGCGAAATTGTCGGCTGTGTAAATGTGCTGGAAAATGAAGACATAATGTGCATCACCAGTCAGGGCAAGTCCATCAAACTTAAAGTGAACGAAGTCCGGGTTATGGGACGCAGCGCACAAGGCGTACGCCTCCTAAGCATCGACAAGCCGGACTTTGTAATAGGCTTGGATAGAATCATCAAGGAAGATGATGCAGATAAAGTAGTAAACGAAGTTACAACGGAAGAAAGCACCAGGGAACAATTATTATTCGATGAAGAATAAAAAGCGAGGATAATTATGAAAAAACAATTTTTAACATTTATTTTAGCCGCCCTTATAATAAGTTGTGCAAGTACCAATTCTGAACAACCAGACAGTTCTGTGGGTGTGCCACTGATAGATTCTAATAATGTCTTAACAGTTAATTTCTCCGAAGTTGAAGGGAAAGAGTGGAGGCTGATAGAAATCCACACAGATAGCGAAGAAATTCAAATCAGCCGGAATGTGCCGCCGGGAACTTTCGGAGATATTTTCACAATAAGTTTTTTAAACGGAACCGTAAGCGGAACGGGAGCGCCGAATCGTTATTCTGCCCCGTATACGATTGGCGATGATCAGGGTATCAGTGTTATGGTCTTACTCTCCACCATGATGGTATCTCTTTTTGAACTTTCAAATCTGAGTGAATACGAGTATTTTGCCCACATTCAAAATTCCTACAAATGGGGCTTGGTTAATAACAATTTGGAACTATACTCAAGAGCAGAAAATAACCGCGAAGTAAAACTTGTATTTGCCGATTGATTACCCTTAGTGTCGGGAAAATGTTTCACGTGAAACATTGTATACGCCATTAAAATGGCGCATACAAATTCGTCATGTGAAATTGGTTTTGAATATATGTATAAATGAGAATACGCACTACCGACCTATACAAACTCAAAAAATAATACTAGATTTAACTATAAAAGGAGTAAAAAATGAAAATAAGAAAAAACGTCACCATTTTAGTTTTTACAGCAATAGTTATTCAAGTATGTACTTTTATTGCTTGTACCAACAGGCAGAATGAACAAGAAATGGTTACTATAACTGATACGGTCAGGGACATAGTAGAAGTTCCAAAAAATCCTGAAAGGGTTGCGGTTTTTTCACGTGCTGCAGCAGATTTTCTTATAGCATTTGGTTTGGGCGATAAAATAACAGGTGTGTTTGAATCAATACCAGATAATCCGTGGGCGCATGAAATATTGCCAAATTTAAACCAATTATATAGGTATAGTTATCAAACCAGCGTAGAAACTTACTTAGAACATAATGTTGATTTGATAATTGCACCAGAGCGACACTTGGCAGTTGAGTTTAGAGAGCGTGGAATACCGTCATTCACGGTTGCACAGTTTACAAGCCCTAATTTTGATAACGATATTTTCACATTCTCGAACAATATCAAGTTGATTTGGGATGATGCTGAAGCCGCAAGGCGGATTGATTTATGGCAAGCACAATGGATTACTGTGCGTAACGAGATAGAAAAAATCTTAGAGGGGGTGGAAACATCAGGGTCGTTTTATTATGTTAGGGGAGATAGAAATAGAGGCTTGAATCATACTGAAAATGGTGAGGCTTCTTTTCACAACACGGTTGCCAGGCTTTTAAAAATAAGCTATACATCAAGAACTATGCCTACAAATCAGTTGACACCTGAGGCCTTGATAGAGGCTAACCCCGATTACATCATTGTTGGCGGAGCCTTTTCACACCAACTAACAAATGAGGCTTTCAATGATCCAAGGTGGCAAGCATTGTCCGCCGTCCAAAATAACAATGTTTATAGAATAGGCGTAGGTTTTGGTGCATTTGAACAACAAGGCGTGGGCTGGACGATCTACCTTGCCACAATGGCAAATATAATATATCCCGACAAGTTTGATTTTGATCTTGAAAAAATGACCATCGACATGATGAATGACTTTTACGGTATAACAATAACTAGGCAGGATGCTAGAAACATGCTTGATGGTAGGGATAAAAACGGCAATCCGTTAGTTGGAATATTTTAGGAGGTTTTTTAAAGGATTCCACAAGTGAAACCAAAAAATAATGTTATGACAAACGAAACATCCAAACCACTTAAAAAAAATATACAAAAGAGGAAAGTTCCTTACTTTATGTATCCACTTGCAGGATGTATTTCACTGATTGCAATTTATGTTATTGCCCTTACAGCAGGACAATATTCCATAAGTGTAGCGGACACTTTTCATGCAATTTTTGGCAAACCTGCATCTATTGCTGACAGTGTTGTTATTTGGGAATTGAGGATACCGAGAACACTAGTTGCAATAAGTGTAGCGGACACTTTTCATGCAATTTTTGGCAAACCTGCATCTATTGCTGACAGTGTTGTTATTTGGGAATTGAGGATACCGAGAACACTAGTTGCAATGCTTGTAGGCATAGCGCTCAGCATATCTGGGCTAATATATCAAAGCACCTTTCAAAATGAATTAGTATCTCCGGACATAATTGGTGTTTCCAGCGGAGCAAGCGTTGGGGTTGCGGTCGGTTTATTTGTCGGACTACCAGTTATGCTTGTATCAGCTTTGGGTTTTATGTTCGGAGTTCTTGCAATGGTTTTGACGATACTAATTTCTAGGATTTTCAAGAATAAGTCGCCTTTAATGCTTGTAATTGCAGGTATTCTTGTTGGCGGGCTTATGAGTAGCATCGTGAGCCTAATCACCGCATTTGCAAACGATTCAACTATGCCGTCAATAGTTTTTTGGCTCTTGGGTTCTTTTACAAGAGCAAAAATGACGCACATTTGGATTATGCTTCCGATATTGCTCTTTGCTTGTATATTTCTTTTTTTAATAAGCGGAAAAATATTAAACAATGTTGCTCTTGGCAGAGAAGAAGCAAAAAGTAAAGGCATAAACTACCAAGCTTGGCGATTAATAATTATCGGAGTAGGAACCGTTCTGACAGCAGTCTCGGTTGCCGTAGCAGGCTCAATCGGATGGGTAGGTTTAGCAATACCGCACATTTCGAGATTGTTGGTTGGACATACAGCTCAAAGAACAATCCCCATCACAATCGCGTTTGGCGGTTCGTTTATGATGCTTGCAGACATTTTATCAAGATCAATATCTCAAGCAGAAATCCCTGTTGGAGCGATAGCTGGGATATTAGGTATCGTAATATTTTTAATCATTCTTGTAACAAGAAAAGGGGCGAAATATGACGTTGATTAATATAGGCAGCTTATCCTTTGAGTACACAAAGGGCAATATCATACTCAATAATATAAGTGCAAAAATAGAAGAAAACAGTATAAATGTAATTCTTGGATTAAACGGCTGTGGTAAAACGACGCTTATAAAACTACTTGCAGGTTTGATGAAACAGCAAAGTGGAGTAATTAATGTAGCAGGCAAGCCAGTTTTGGCGATGACTGACCACGAGCGGAGTAAATTGATTTCATATGTTCCACAAGTTATATCAAGTAGAATTGCGTTTACAGTTGCCGAGTATTTACTGTTAGCTTTGTCTAATCAAAAGAGTTTTTTATGGCGATCAAGCCATGCTGATAAGAAAAAGGTTAAGGAATTCGCCTCACATTTTAGCATATCAAGAGAAATGCTTGACCAACGTGTAGATGAGTTGAGTGGTGGCCAAAGGCAAATAGTTATGATTTGTGGTGCGGTAATGCAGGACAGCAAAATAATAATTCTAGATGAACCAACAGCAGCACTTGACCTAAAAAACCAACACCTAGTATTAAAATTCTTAAAACAGTGTAAAAAAGACGGAAACAAGACAATAATCTTTACATGTCACGATCCTAACCATGCACTAAGGTTAGGCGGAAACACAATAGCTCTTCATCACGGAGAAATATTTTTGCAAGGAGAGAGTAGAGAAATTCTTAAAGCCGAAAACCTTCAAGAAATTTATGGGAGTGTTGTTGACGCTAAGGATAGCAAGTACAACTTCATTACATTTGATTGGTAGGAAAAAATAGACATTAAAGATCAATGTTCTGACCTATGATTCCAAATCAGAATAAAATTCTATAAAAGCCTTGAAGAGATGCAGACTGATCTTGACAATTATCTTCAAACTTACAATTATGAGAGAACGCATCAGGGGCGTAATATGAACGGCAGAACACCGCATCAAGCCTTCGTTGAAGGCATTCCGGCAATCAATTACGAGAAGGATAACGCAGCTTAATTTTCGGTTTCATTCGGAGGTGACTGTCAGGGAATCACTATACTTGTACAATTTATACCATACTTACTTTCAGTTCCTTTCCTACCGCAAGCGCTATTTTATTTAAAAAATCTATTGAAGGATTGTAATTTCCACTTTCAAGTCTAGAAATATTCGACTGTTTCGTCCCAATTAACTCCGCCAAATCCTTTTGGGTTAAATTCCTTTCTTTACGTGCTGTTATTATTTCCTCAATAATTTTATATTCTGCTTCATTCCTTTTAAGTTCATATTGTACTTCTTCATTATTGAGAATAATGGCTTTTGCTTTATTCCAATTCATCTTATTTCCTCCGTAAATATTCTTTCATTCGCTCCAATGCTATATCCAACTCTTTCTGGGGAGTTTTTTGTTTCTTTTTTACAATTCCATGTAATAATATTGCATTATTGCTTCCTGATAAAAAGTAAAATATACGAAAAATGTCTGAAGCGAATTCTATTCTTAATTCCCATAAACCTCTATATTTTTTACCTTTTATAGTATCTACATGGGGATAATGTAATTCATTTCCAAATTTTTTCAGTAAGTCAATTTCCCTGTAAATTTTAGCCTGTTGTTTTGGGTTTAAACCCAAGATATACTCCAAAACGGGAATTTTACCATCTGCTTTTTCATACAGGTCTACTTCATATTCCATTATAATTAATATATCATATCTGATATGTTTTGTCAATACATCTTTTATTTCGGGCTGGCAAAGCGTCGCCAACCGCCATTGGGGATGTGTTGTAATAGTCGGTAATGTTAATCTATTCCCAATTTTGTTGTTGCTCTCTCTGCTTTTTTTTGTGATTGTCGTTTCTTTGATTGCAGCCGCTTTTCTCTTGCCACTTTGCTTGGTTTTGTCGGGCGGCGGCGTTTGGGAAGTCTTGCTGCGGAAGAAATTAGCGTTTCCATGCGAAAGTATGCTCTTTCAAGGTTAATTCGCTGAGAACGTTCTTCTTCAGAAGTTATTATAATTTCATTGTCGTTTGTAATGCGGTTTGCAAGAATAGTTTTTACTCTCTCAAGCTCCTGTTCGGATAATCCGTCAACATTTTCAAGAGACAGCTTCAGTGTTACTTTTGTGTTCACTTTATTTACATTTTGCCCGCCGGGTCCCCCTGAACGTGAAAAAGACGCGTGTGCATAAGTGTAAATTGATTGCTTAAGTTGCTCGATGTTCATGCAGTAACTATTTCCTTTTTCTATCTTCTAAGATTATTTTTACGCCGTGTTGCTTTGCCGCCATTATTAAGTTTTCATCCAGCGTGCACAGTACGGCATTTTTTCGTTCTGCCAGTTCGAGATAGGCGGCATCATAGGCAGATAGATTGTAATTGCTGCCTAAGTTTAATAATTTTTGTGAATAGCCGGGTCCGGATTCAAAATCAGTTTTTATTCTGAATGCGCTTATCAATGTTAAAAAAAGAGACACTTCCTCAGATGTAAAACATTTCTGGTAAATCAAATTATTAAATAGATTTGATATCTCGTACCATAATAATTGAGGTGCGTGCCTTTCATCATCATCATTTATTTTATTGTATAAAACTTTTGTTTTTGGATCTCTTTCATCTGGTATGATCAAATTTACAATAAAAGATGCATCAAATACATAAACCATTAACGCCTTCCCTCTTCGATTGCTTTTCGAATATTATAGTCTCCCGGTGCATTGCAGTAAAGCTTTCGCATTTCCATTAACTTTACAACAGCTTCCCTGTAAGTCATCTTCGGTTCTTCTTCAAAAGGGATGATCTTTGCGACAGGTTTTCCCCTCTTTGTTATTACGAAATTTTCGCCGCTTTCGACTTTTTCTATTATTTTTGAAAAATGGGTTTTAGCCTCAAATGTTCCAATTTGCCGACTTAACATACCTTCTCCTATAAACTAGTTTAATAGACTAGTTGGAATATGTCAAGCGAATTTTTTAGAGTATTTTTCGCTATACTATAGAAAATGAACAAGGTATTTTCATCTCGTCTATATTAAAACCGTATGTTATAATACTATGACGTTTGGAGAAGGAGTTTATTATGGAAAAATTTAAAATAAAATTAACTAAACTGGAGCAGCCTGCGGCAGGGCAAAAGCGGTTCGATGCAAAAAACCGGAAGGTTCGTATGGAATTTCATATCAATCATGATGTACGCAAGGAACATGGTCTTAATGACAGCCTTTTTTCCCTGACCGGAAATGTGGTTATTGCCGATCTTCGCAAGTGCAGGGAGCTTGCTGTAAAATTTAATTCAAAACAGGATCCAGCGCATCCCGAGCGGTTTATTAAGGCGGGCAATCTTTATGCGATGGGTTTAATCGACGAAGTTCTTCATTATGTTGTGGCTCTTTACCGTCAGCAGGTTCAATCTGATATTTTTGAAACTGCTCTGGAAAGGCTTGTAACCAATCTTGGCGGAGATAAAACCGGCAATTTGTTGAATTCCTTTTCAAATCAATTCCCGCCAAAGGCTGTTTACACAGGTGAAAAAAAAGTTGAACAATATCTGGAAGGAAATGAATACGGTGAAAGCTGCCGCGCTCTCTCCATAGAAGAAACTTTGCTCCTCTCGCTTGCAAATATTAACCCCGCATTTAAGCAGTTTAAATTCCTGTTTGATGATAAAAAACTTTCAACTAACACAATCTACCCCGATGCAATCGAAGAATTAAAAAAACACCTTCAGGGTTTGCCGGCCTTTGGTCCCGATAATATGAACCTTTGGGATCTGCTGTACGCTCCAATCCTTGCTTCGCCCGATGATCTTCTTGGGCAGCTTGAGTATATGCGAAAAAACTGGGGGCTGCTCCTTTCAAAATACATGGCGCGCCTTCTTATGACCCTCGATGTAATAAGCGAAGAAAACAAGCCGGGTTTCGGCGGCGCAGGACCCACGCAGGTGATATCTTACGCGGGGCTTGATGAATATGAAAGGTTCAGCCCCGATCAGGACTGGATGCCAAGGAATGTGTTGATGGCAAAAAGCACACTTGTCTGGCTCTTTCAGCTTTCTGAAAAATACAAAAGGGAAATAACCCGCCTTGACCAAATCCCCGATGAAGAGCTTGACGAACTTTCGCGCCGCGGATTTACCGGGCTTTGGCTCATTGGTCTTTGGGAACGAAGTCAGGCAAGCAAGACAATTAAACAATGGACGGGCAATCCCGAAGCCGCCGCCTCCGCATACAGCTTGTACGATTACGACATTGCCGGCGAGCTTGGCGGCTGGGACGCTCTTACCAATTTGCGCGAACGCTGTATAAAACGGGGAATCCGCCTCGGCTCCGACATGGTTCCAAACCACACAGGGCTCGACAGCCGCTGGATGATCGAACACCCCGACCGCTTTTTGCAGCTTCCTTATACGCCGTTTCCAACCTACAACTATAATTGCGGAAACCTTTCCGGCCGCGACGATATTACCATTCAAATTGAAGAACATTATTTTGACCGCACAGACGCGGCAGTCGTTTTTAAACGAACTGACAACCGCACAGGAGAAGCGCGCTACATCTACCACGGTAACGACGGCACTTCCATGCCGTGGAACGACACAGCGCAAATTGATTTTCTCAACCCCGAAGCGCGCGAGGCTGTAATTCGCACGATTATCGGCGTATGTCAGCAATTTTCCATCGTGCGCTTTGACGCCGCGATGACCCTTGCAAAACGGCACATTCAGCGGCTCTGGTACCCAACGCCGGGCACCGGAGGGGCAATCGCAAGCCGCGCCGAACACTCAATTTCAACCGAAGATTTTAACCACCGCATACCAAACGAATTCTGGCGCGAAGTCGTAGACCGCTGTGCGGAAGAAGCGCCGAATACTCTGCTCCTTGCCGAAGCTTTCTGGATGATGGAAGGTTATTTTGTCCGCACGCTTGGAATGCACCGCGTCTACAATTCGGCTTTTATGAACATGCTCAAAAACGAAGAAAATGAAAAATACCGCGCCACGATTAAAAACACGCTGGAGTTTGATCCCGAAATTCTGAAACGTTTTGTCAACTTTATGAACAACCCCGACGAAGATACCGCAGTTGCCCAATTCGGCAAAGGCGACAAATATTTTGGAATCTGCACATTGCTTGTTACAATGCCCGGACTGCCGATGTTCGGTCATGGTCAGATTGAAGGTTTTGAAGAAAAATACGGAATGGAATACCGCCGTTCCTACCGCGACGAACACCCCGACGGCTATCTTATTGACCGCCACGAACACGAAATCTTCCCGCTGATGAAACGCCGCGCTCTTTTTTCCGGCAGTTCAATGTACAGAATTTACGACTTGTACTGTGATGGCGGCTCGGTTAACGAAAATGTGTTTGCATATTCAAACCGCGCATGGATTAACGGCAACGAAGAAAAAGCGCTGATTTTTTATAACAATTCCTACTACGAAACATCCGGCTGGATAAAGATGAGCGATCCTGCCATCCCGGATGGTGCCATTCCGCAGGAAGAAGGCGGCGCCCGCAGAGACAGCCTGAGCGAAGCCCTCGCCATCCATGGGGATGCGCACTACTTCACCCTGTTACGCGAACAAAAATCGAACCTGTGGTTTATCCGCTCATCCAAAGCAATTTGCGAAGACGGCTTTTTCGTAGGATTGAAAGGCTACGAAACACAGGTTTTCCTGGACGTTTACGAAGTTGAAGATGACGCAAAAGGCAGGTGGGCAAGACTGAACAACGACCTGAACGGAAAGGGTGTCCCCGATCCGTTAGCTGCAATTAACGACATCTATCTTGGAGAACTTTACTACCGGTTCACCGAACTGCTAAAACCAGAGGTCGTCATTAACCTGTTTGATTCACTTGAGAAAAAATCCTTTATAGAATCACTGAAAGAACCTGTCGAAACATTTATAGAAACTGCCTCTTTATTTATTTTGGGCAAATGCGATTATGATGCATGGACTGCAAATGATGAAAAAGACATTCCCATTAAATTTACTACAGTGGAAAAAGATTTAATTTGGAAAGAATTTGAAACATTTATAACTAATCTGAATTCACTTAAAGATGCACTTAAAAAATCAAATAAACCATCAGTGTCGAGCGAAACCCTTTTTACTCGTATTACAGATTGTATTACAAAAAGCCAAGTATTCTACTCTGTTATTATCAGTTTCGGAATACTCTCTCTGCTGCGCTCGATAATTGGAAAAGAGGCAACCGGACTTCACGCCGCGAATCTCGCGTTCGATCACTGGGATCTTGGCCGCAAGCTAAGGGAAATTTACCGAAGTTTCGGCGCATCCGAAAGCGAAGCATTCAGAATTACCGATGCGGCAAGATCAGCTTTAAGCCGCACTTGCAGCAAAACTTCTGGTACTTGCGGTGAAGCTTCATATGTCTTGAAAGCAGATGAAAAATTCGATGCCGCAGGATTTGCCTCGTTGATAATAGAAAAGAATTATCTTCTTGAAGATTTCAGGCGTATTTTGGGAATCAATGTTTTTGACGATGTTGTTTGGTTTAACAAGGAAGGTTTTGAAAACGCACTTTTTTACTCATCCCTTTTCTTCATGGTTGAAAGTTCTGCAATAACCCCTGTAAGTGATCGTATCAACTGCATCACTGCCATTTACGATGTACTTACCAAAGCAAAAGACAAATCAGAATACCGTTTTGACAATCTGCTTGACAATTTAACACCAAAACCCACAGCACAAATCAGACCAGCCGCGCCGAAACCAAAAGCCACCGTGGATAAGGTAAAAACCGGAATAAAAACAGAGGCCGTTGCCGGGATTATTGATACAAAAACAAAGCTTGAGGTAATTGGTAAAAAGACGGAGCAGAAGGCTGTTGCCAAAAATACCAAACCAAAGGAAACAACCCCAAAGAAAGCTGAGGTAAAAAAAACTGGGCAGAAGAAAACAGAACAAAAACCCGAAGCTAAAAAACCTTCACCAAAGATAACTGATACAAAGAAAACTGTAGCTAAGAAAGCTAACCCAAAAACTAAACTCGCGGTTTCAAAAGCTGCTCCGAAAAAAGCTGAAGCGAAAAAGACGACAACAAAGAAAGCTGTTGCAAGTAAGGCTTCACCAAAAAAGACAACTGCGAAAAAATCTGTTTCAAAAAAACCTGCACCGAAAAAGCCTACGGCGAAGAAACCGGCAGCTAAACCAAAAGCCGGAGCAAAGCCTGCTGCAAAAGAGAAACCCAAGACTAAGACGGCTGTAAAACCAAAGAAAAAATGAGGATTTAATATAAAATTGACATAAGGAAGTCGTTCTTAAGATTAAGAAAATATCTGCTTGGGGTAAAAATATAATCAATCTCATCAATTTTTGCCAAGAGGGTTATGAGTTCCGCTTCAAGTAGAGATATAAGCATGATCAAAAATATTTTTTTTGTATTCATAAATCGTAAATGCGATCGGCATACTTATAAGTTAGTATGCCGATCTCTTACATTACTCCCCTGTCACAGTAGTGGTGTATGTTGTGATGATTCCAAGAATATTCGAAACTTGGACGTCAACAGTGGCAATTCGGCTAATTCCACCATTTCTTGCGGCTGTGAGCATACCGGCATCGGCATTTCCAAAAATACCAAAATATGTCATTCCAGATGACTGACCGGTCCTTGTGCCTACTGTCGCACCAGCGGCAGTAGCGGGAAGATTTACCGTTGTACAGCTTGCAAAAACTACAACGATAACAAAAGCTCTGTCCAATTTTCACCGGAAATTCGTCATATGGCTCGTGTGGCAGAAACATTAAAACCCGATTACCGGAAAATATTGCTGTCATTTATTGAAACATTAAAGAAACACGAGGAATCGCAGGTTGATACCTGAGCTTGAACGATTACTTGATGGTATATATTTATCTAGCTATACTTTATAGTATCTATGGGCAAAACTTTAGTCAGCGAAGATGGTCGTTTTGAATGGGATGAAACCAAAGAAATTCAAAACAAAAAGAAGCATGGGTTTTTATTCAGAGAAATACTGGAGGTTTTTGATGACCCGGCTTTTCTCGAAGGCTTTGACACAGAACATTCAGGAAATGAGGAAAGGTTTTATGGAATCGGATGCCTTAACAATGTTTTGTATATAATTGCATTTTACACCATTCGAAATGAAAGAAAAAGAATCATATCAGCACGTAAAGCAGACAAGAATGAACAGGAGGCATATAATGGTTACTTCAAAAAAATTAACTTCTAAACGCATTAAAGAGATTATGGATTTTCCCGTTACTTATGACAAAGACTGCCCAAAATTATCTGCAGAACAAATTTCCCGTATGAAGCCAGCTTATCCCGAATATTGGAAAGTAGAGCCTGTTAAAGTGCCTCTCTCCATAAAAATAGACGCCGACGTACTGGCATGGTTCAAATCACAAGGGAAGGGTTATCAAACCCGTATTAATAAAGCCCTTCGGGATGTTATGAATGTATACAGGTAACTTTTTATTTTAAGTTTCTATAGAAATTTTCATGTGAGCCAAGATCAACAAAAGTTAATATTAGCTGCTTTTATAATTTCTTCCGAAAGTCTTATTGCGCTTGTTGTCATTTTTCCTCCTGTTGTTGCATTATGCTTCATTTTACAGCATATAACAACAGATGTAAAGAAACTTTCGATAAATCTAACGTTACGCGTCATCCAACTGCGAAAGCAAAATGGGCTTCGGGCTGTCGTTCTGCCCCTCGATCTTCGCAAGTTCTTCAAGCAGCTCTTTACTTCGCCGTGAAAGCTTTTCCGGAATTTTTACCATCAACTTGATGTAGAGATTGCCGCGCTGGCTGCCCGAAGGGACGCCTTCATCGCGGATGCGAAGCAGCTTGCCGTTCTGTGTTCCTGCCGGGATTTTTACCTTGATAGTTTTGTTGTCCAATGTTGAAATCTGGATGTCTGCGCCAAGCGCCGCCTGACTGACAGAAATTGGTATGGCGCAGTAAAGATCGTAGCTTTGGCGTTCAAAATATTCGTGCGGCTTAACCCGGATAAAGACATACAAATCGCCCGGCGGCCCACCGTTTGGACCTGCATCGCCCTGCTTCGGGATAACCACACGCTTGCCGTTTTCGACGCCGGCGGGAATTGTTACCATGATTTTCTGGCGCTTCTTCTGCGTGCCCGAGCCGCCGCAGTCATGACATGGCTTTTCGATGATGTAACCGTCTCCGTGGCAATGATGACAAGTTGTTGCAACTGAGAAAAAGCCCTGACTGTGCCGTACCTGCCCAGAGCCGCGGCAGGTTGGACAAGTTTTCTTGCTTGCATTATCCGCAGAGCCTGAACCTTTGCAGCCCGTACAGGATTCGTTATGTGAATATTGAATCTCAACCTTGGTGCCAAAAACCGCATCTTTAAAAGGAATTTCAATATCGTAGCGAAGATTCGCTCCCTGCCTTACGCCGGAACTTCCCCCGCCTCTGCGAAAGCCGCCGCCAAAGAAACTTTCAAAAATGCTGCCAAAACCGCCTTCGCCGAAAATATCTTCAAACCCGCGGAACGTACTCCAGTCGCCCTGCCCTGCCATACCTTCAACACCGGCGTGGCCAAACTGGTCATAAGCCGACCTTTTCTGATCGTCTCCAAGAATTTCATAAGCCTCGGTAGCTTCCTTGAACTTTTCCTCAGCCTGCTTATTGCCCGGATTTTTATCAGGATGATACTGCACGGCAAGCTTCCTGTAAGCCTTTTTTATGTCATCTTTAGAGGCGCTTTTCTGTATACCCAAAACTTCGTAATAATCCCGCTTAGCCAAAATAAAAATCCTTAAAAATAAAAATTCAAAACCATAATGGCTGTTTGCGACATTCCGCCAAAGGCGGAATGTAGGTGCGGGAACCGCACCGCAAACAGCTTACTTGTCGTCGTCTACTACTTCGTAGTCTGCGTCTTCTGCACCTTTGGTGTTTTCGCTGTTATCAGAACCGCCCATGTTGGGATTAAAGCCGCCCATATCGGGACCTGCACCCTGACCGTCGGGCTGTTGACCCGCCGCGCCCTGCTGCTTGTAAATCTCTTCGGCGATTTTATAGGACACCTGCTTGAGGGCTTCGGTTTTATCCTTGATTGCCTGAATGTCGCCGCTTTCAAGGGCTCTGCGCAGGTCGGCAATTGCTTCTTCGCACTTGGATTTATCTTCGGCATTCACTTTATCGCCGAGGTCTTTGATGTTCTTTTCGGTCGCATAAATCATTGAGTCGGCTTCGTTGCGCACTTCGGCTCTTTCGCGTTCTTTTTTGTCTTCTTCGGCGTGTATCTCCGCTTCTTTTACCATGCGGTCGATATCCGAGTCGCTCAAGCCGCTTGAACTTTCAATGCGGATTTTCTGTTCCTTGCCCGTGCCCAAATCTTTCGCGCTTACATGCACAATGCCGTTTGCGTCAATGTCGAAAGTAACTTCAATCTGCGGAACACCGCGCGGAGCGGGAGGAATGCCGACAAGGTCGAAGCGCCCAAGAACGCGGTTCTGGCTCGACATTTCGCGCTCGCCCTGAAGAACTTGAATCGAAACGGCGGTTTGCCCGTCCGCTGCTGTGGAAAAAATCTGACTCTTGCGCGTTGGAATTGTCGTGTTACGTGTAATGAGTTTTGTCATAACACCGCCGAGAGTTTCGATGCCGAGCGAAAGGGGAGTAACGTCTAAAAGAAGCACGTCTTTTACATCGCCGCCGAGAATGCCGCCCTGAATTGCAGCGCCTACAGCGACAGCTTCATCCGGGTTAACGCCCTTGTTCGGCTCTTTCTTGAAAAGGCTTTTTACAATTTCCTGAACGGCAGGAATGCGCGTTGAGCCGCCGATAAGAATAACTTCGTCAATCTGATCGGGATTAAGCCCTGCGTCTGCAAGCGCTTTTTTGCACGGCTCTTTGGAGCGTTCAAGCAAATCTTCTACCATCTGTTCAAACTTTGCGCGACTCAGGGATTTTTGAAGATGCTTCGGACCGCTCTGGTCGGCTGTTATAAAGGGCAGATTGATTTCTGTGCTTTGTGTCGAAGACAACTCAATCTTCGCCTTTTCCGCAGCTTCGCGAAGCCGCTGGAGGGCCATGCGATCCTGACCAAGATCAATGCCCGTGTCTTTTTTGAATTCAGCGATGAGCCATTCCATTACACGGCGGTCAAAATCATCGCCGCCAAGGTGGGTGTCGCCGTTTGTGGCTTTTACTTCAAAAACGCCGTCGCCAAGTTCCAGAATGGAAATATCGAAAGTACCGCCACCAAGGTCGTAGACAGCGATAATTTTATCTTTTTTGGAATCCTTGTTAAAACCAAAAGCCAAAGATGCGGCGGTCGGCTCATTGATGATACGCTTAACATCAAGCCCCGCGATTTTTCCCGCGTCCTTGGTCGCCTGACGCTGCGCATCGTTAAAATAAGCGGGAACAGTGATAACCGCCTCGGTTACAGTTTCGCCAAGATAATCCTCGGCAGTCTTCTTCATTTTTTGCAGAACGAACGCGGAAATCTCCTGCGGCGAATACTTTTTCCCGTCAATGTTGACGCGGACATCATCACCCTGTTCGGTTATATTGTACGGAACAAGGGTTTTTTCGTTTGCAATTTCCGAAAACCTGCGCCCCATGAAACGCTTAATAGAATAGATTGTGTTTTCGGGATTTGTGATCATCTGGTTCTTTGCAGGAGCGCCGACAATCCGCTCACCCTTGCTTGTAAACCCAACGATGGATGGAGTAGTGCGACCGCCCTCAGAACTTTGAATAACAACCGGCTCTCCGCCCTCAAGCACAGAAACACATGAATTGGTGGTTCCCAAGTCGATACCAATAATTTTACCCATAATATCTAATCCTCCTAATGTAACTTATATAGTATTAACATAAATGTTAATAATTACTTATTCATCGTCCCCGGCGGGTTTTTCTCTGTTTTCATTTTCGGGCATTAAAACTTTTACTTTTGCAGCCCGGATAACCCTTTCCTTCAGCATATAACCTCTTTGAAAATCTTCCTGTACGACAGCTTCGTCTATATCGGGGGATTTATCCATCATAACAGCTTCGTGAAGATTTGGATCGAAGGGAACGCCCGCCGAATCATAGCGTTTCAGCCCCCACTTTGTTTCAAGCTGGCTTGCAAGGCGTTTTTCGATCATTTTGATGCCCTCAAGAAAGACAGAAATGTCCGTATTTCCCGTCTGCAAGCCGTTTTCTGTTACCTGGATAGCCCTTTCAAAGTCGTCGATAATCGGGATTATATCCAAAAGGAGGCTCTGATTTGCGTATTCAATGGAACTTTGCTTTTCCTGATTCATCCGCTTGCGGAAATTCTCAAAATCGGCAGCCTTACGGAGAAGCTGGTCGCGGGTTTCTGCAAGTTGAGTTTCCAGTTCGGCAATTTTGCCCTCGGGGGTTGCTTCAGCTTCCTGCTGCTCTGTGGCATTTGCCTCCTCGGGAGCTGAGTTCGGGGCATCGCCTTCCGGCTGAACGTCATCCAATGGCATTTTCTGCTCATCTTCATTGGAGTGGGCGTTACGTTTTGACATAATCTTCCTGCCTGTTCGACCCCTCTTATCAAGCAGAGGTCAACATCATTTTTTATGGTTATACCTAACGATAGGTTGCACCTTACTATAAAAATACAAAAAAATCGCGATTGGGTCAAGGAAAAATAAAATAAATTTTATGTTAATTTTTAACTTATCCTTAAATTCGACTTGTTTCGGAATAAGCCGACAGTGAAATTTCTTCGTTTTACTTCGCACAGGTAGCAAATGAAAGAGATGAGTGGGAATAAATTAAAGATCCAAATCGGAGTGAGTTCCGGTGCGATGAGCGGGATTTCTACAGTTTGTGTTATGGTCATACAGGATGTGTAAAATGAAATTGGGAATTTTGCAACGAGCACGAGCTAGGCGTAGGTGTCCAATACTGCCCGAAAGCATGTGCAGGGGCGACATTCAAGTGAAAAATACACCTTTAGGTACATGTTTTTCAGCCTTTTTTTGCAAAAATATAACTTTAGTTATATATACAAATAAAAGATTTTATGTTGAAATTTTTCCATATTGGTATACACAGCGGTATCAGATACGCAAATTAAGTTAATCTATTACCTGCTATTTGATGCAGAGGAAGGAAAAAAGCAGCATGGAAAATCAACTTGAGCTGACTTGCGCGGCTTTCAAAAAGGATTCATATCTCATTATCGAGGGTAATCAAAATACAGGCTGTTTCTTTATTATCCGTGAAGGCAGGGTGAGGGTCTCTAAAGAGGCTTCAGCAGGCGGAGAGAAGATCGAGATCCTTGGCCCCGGTGATTTTGTCGGCGTTATTTCTACGATGTCTTTTCAAAACCATATTGAGACGGCTGTTGCGTTAACCGATGTCCTTGCAATAAAAGTTCACCAGCAGCAGTACATCGATCTTATTCAAAAAAATCCTTCTGTCGCTATAAAAATAATAAAGCAATTCTCCAAGCGGCTCAGATTTCTTAACAGCACCCTTGCAGAACTTACCATAAAAAGCACCGCGCATGAAAACGCTTCCCATCTTTTTAACGTGGCTGATTATTATTTTAACCAAAAGCAGTACGGTCAGGCATTTTATACCTACGCCAAATACTACAAGCATTGTCCGCAGGGAGATAAAAAACAAGCCGCCGGAGAAAGGCTGGCAAAGTTGTCAAGGCTTAAAAATCATATACCATTGGAATTTAACCCTGAGCAGACAAACCGTATTTACAAAAAGAATACGGTGCTTTTCGCCGAGGGCGAGCCGGGCAGCGAGCTTTTTATTATTAAGAGCGGTTCTGTGAAGATAAGCAAAATCGCAGATAATAAAGAATTACTTTTGGCGATGCTTAAGACCGGAGATATTTTCGGCGAGATGGCGCTGCTTGAGGATAAGCCGAGGATCGCAAGTGCGGTGGCTTACGAAGATTGCAGGGTGGTGACAATAAACAAAGCCAATTTCGAGGTGATGATCAAAAGCCAGCCCCAGCTTATCGCCAGGATTACCTCTCTCCTCGCCGACAGGATTTGGCTGATCTACAAAAAGCTGGATAACGTCCTTATAAGCGATCCCATGGGGCGTATATACAATACAATTTATATCCAACTGGAAAAAAACCGGATCCACCTTAACGGAGCAGGCAGGACATCGTACACTTTTAATTTCGGCTGGGCGGAGCTTTTCGGTATGTCAGGGCTTCCCCCGGAGCATAACAAGCCGCTGCACTTAAAAATGAGCAATAACTCAAAAATCCAGATGACAGAAAATCAGATTCATATTGTCTCGTTAATGGAAATAATCAGGCAGACGGACTACTACAGAAAGATGGACAGGAGGGATAAGTTGAATCAGAACAAGGAAAATTGAGGTTCATCCTGAAAAATATAACTTTTGTTATATATACAAGTAAAGGTTTTAATACAAGAATATTATAGAAAAAAAGGAGTAGATGATTTATGAAGAAAATTTTTATTATAGACGATAACGATGCAAATCTTTTACTGGCAAAAAATGCGCTGGACGGAGTTTATGAAACATACGCCCTTCCGTCCGCCGCGCGGATGTTCAAGCTGTTGGAAAAAATCACACCCGACCTTATCCTCCTTGATGTAGATATGCCCGAGATGGACGGATTTGAAGCAATGCAGGCGTTAAAATCCAGCGAGAAGCTAAAAACCATACCCGTGATTTTCCTGACGGCGAAACAAGACACCGAATCGGAAATAAAAGGGTTTGAAATAGGTGCGATTGACTTTATAAACAAACCTTTTTCCCCGCCTGTTTTGATAAAACGGATCGAGACGCATATCGAAGTTGATAAACTGATTAAAGAAAGCCAAAGGGATCTGCGCGAGACTCATTATGCGACAATTAACGTCATTGCAAATATGGTGGAAAACCGCGATCAGGCTACAGGCGGGCATGTTGAGCGGACCCAAGTTTATCTGAAAATCTTAATCAATGAACTTGTTCGTACAGGATTATACACAGAAGAAATGGCGGATTGGGATATTGATCTTCTGCTTCCTTCGGCGCAGTTGCATGATCTGGGCAAAATCTCCATAAGCGATTTGATTCTCTTAAAACCCGACAAACTTTCAGAAGAAGAATTTGCACGGATAAAAGAACACTGTTCCGGCGGCGAGCAGATAATCGACCAAATAATCGAGAAGACAAAAAACAACAAATTCTTAAACCATGCAAAAAGGTTTGCCGGGTATCACCATGAAAAATGGGACGGTACGGGTTATCCGAGAGGACTCTCCGGCGGAGATATACCATTGGAAGGAAGGCTAATGGCGATTGCCGATGTCTATGATGCATTGGTGTCCGAGCGTTCTTACAAAAAGCCTTTCTCCCATGAGCAGGCTGTAGAGATTATCAAGAGTGAAAGCGGCACATTCTTTGATCCGAAAATCGCAGATGTTTTTCTGAATGTCGCAGATAATTTTTGGGCTGAATTAACAAGTATGAGAAAATAAGGACGAATCAGGTAGTTATGGAAAATCAACTTGATTTAACGTGCGTGGCTTTTAAAAAAGATTCTTATCTCACTATCGAAGGCAAGCAGAATACCGGCTGTTTCTATATTATCAAGGAAGGCAGGGTAATGGTTACTAAAGAGGCGCCCGTGGAAGGCGAAAAATATGAGATGTTAGGAGTTGGGGACTTCATCGGGGTTATTTCTACAATGTCTTTTCAAAACCATGTCGAGACGGCTGTTGCTTTAAGCGATGTTGTTGTAATTAAAGTTTTGCAAAGTCAGTATATCGCTCTTATTCAAAAAAATCCTGCGGTAACTAATAAAATTATTAAGCAATTTTCCAATAGATTAAGATTTTTGAACGATAATCTTGCGGAACTTACTATGAAGAATATTGCGCAGGAAGGTCCTGCCCATCTTTTTAATGTGGCGGAATATTATTTTGCCCAAAAACAGTATCAGCATGCTTTTTACGCTTTTGTTAAATATTACAAATATTGTCCTAATGGCGATAAAATTGCGGAAGCCAAAAAAAGGATAATGCAGCTTTCCAGCCACGCGGAAAAAATAACAGAACACAGTCCCGACGAAATGAACCGGATTTATAGAAAGAACACAATGATTTTTGCTGAAGGTGAGCCCGGTAATGAGCTTTTTATTATTCAACGGGGAGCTGTAAAAATCAGCAAAGTTGTTGATAAAAATGAAGTACTGCTTGCGGTATTAAAGCCAGGGGATATTTTCGGCGAGATGGCGCTCCTGGAAGATAAGCCGAGAATTGCAAGCGCGATTGCTTACGAAGATTGTAAATTGATGGCAGTACACAAAAACAATTTTGAGCTTATGATTAAAAGCCAGCCGCAGCTTATTGCCAAGATTACTTCACTCCTTGCGGACAGGATTTGGCTTATTTATAAAAAACTGGATAACGCTCTTATGGAGGATCCTATGGGGCGCTTGTATAACACAATGTACCTTCAGATGGAAAAAAACCGCATCCGCCTTGACGGTACAGGACCTCAAACTTATTCTTTTGATTTTGGCTGGGCGGAGCTTTTTGGAATGACGGGGCTTTCTGCGGAGCATAATAAGCCGCTTCATTTTAAAATAAGCAATAACTCTAAAATACAAATTCAAGAAAATAGAATTAATATTCTTTCTATAATGGAAATTGTAAGACAGAATGAATATTACCGGAAGATGGACAAGAGGGATAAACAAAAGAGCAATGAACAACGGGCAGGTAGCAATTAATGAAACACATACCAAAAAGGAGATACCATGAAAATACCAAGTCTTAATATGCGGGGCAGGCAGATACTGTTTGTATGCTTTGCCTTTATCCTGATGATTGCAATAAGCATTGCTGCCGCAAATAATATGCTTGTCATGCCGCTGGCGGGAATTGGGTTGATGTTCATGCTCTCATTTGTCATTTACAGACAGCACAATCGAATGGAAAAAAACAATAATGCAGTAATACAGCTAATGGAAAACCTGGCGAAAGATGAAAAAGAAAAACACAGAATTGAAATAGCCGAAGCAAGCAGGAAAGCCCAAACAGAATTCCTTGCTGCAATGTCGCACGAAATTCGTACGCCTATGAATGCTATCATTGGCATTACACAGATACAAATGCAAAAAGAAGAATTGCCAAAAGAATATTCGCAGGCGTTATATAAAATATACGCATCAGGCATCAATCTGCTTGGAATAATAAACAACATTCTGGATATTTCAAAAATCGAATCGGGCAAATTCGAGATTAAAAGTAGCGAATACGATGTACCATGCCTTATCAATGATTCGGTACAGGTGAATATCTCTCGTATAGGATCAAAGGAAATAAAGTTTTTGATTGATGTTGACGAAAATCTGCCGTTAAGGCTTTGCGGCGATGAATTGCGCTTAAAACAGATACTAAACAATCTGCTTTCCAACGCCATTAAATATACCAGTTCTGGATATGTAAAGTTATCTGTAAGCCATTCAATACAAGACGGCAGTGATATAACCTTGCGCTTTACCGTGGAAGATACAGGGCAGGGCATGAAAGGCGAAGATCAGGAACTGCTGTTTTCCGAATATATGCGTTTTAATACGGCTGCCAATCGGACTACCGAGGGTACAGGGCTTGGTTTGAACATTACGCGAAAACTTGTGGAAATGATGGATGGGACAATTCAAGTCCAAAGCGAGAGTGGAAAAGGCAGTACTTTTATTGTAGAGGTCAAACAGGAGGCGGCGGATTGCGGTATATTTGACACAGAGCCTATTGGAGCGCAGCTTGCCGAAAAAATTAAGAATTTTACTTTTTCGGGCGATAGGCAAATGTCAATGATGCAGTTTATTCGTTTCCCAATGCCTTATGGAAAGGTCTTGGTCGTAGACGATTTAGAAGCAAACCTGTATGTTGCAGAAGGGCTTTTAGCGCCGTATAAGCTGGAAATAGAAACGGCTGACAGCGGATTTGCTGCAATAGAAAAAATAGAAAGCGACAAATCGTATGACATAATCTTTATGGATCACATGATGCCGACAATGGACGGAGTACAAACCACGCAAAAATTGCGCGCACAGGGTTACACCGGCGTTATTGTGGCGCTTACAGCTAACGCACTTGTAGGCAATGAAGATATATTCAAACAAAAAGGCTTTGATGGATTTATCGCAAAGCCAATTGATTTACAGCAATTAAACGCGGCATTAAATACATTTATCCGCGATAAGTACCCACAAGAGGCTGTAAAGTACACAGCGTCTTCAACGGCGACGGAACCGGAACCTGCGGCAGCCTTGCAGCCGTCAGCAGACTTGCAGCCTGTGGCAGCTTTGCAGCCGGCGGCAGATCCAAAGCTGATTCAAATTTTCTGCCGCGATGCAGAAAAAGCCGTTGTAACATTGCGGGAAACGGCAAATAGCGGTAATTTGAAACTATTCGCAACCACTGTCCACGCAATGAAACCCGTACTGGCAAACCTCAGAGAAAATGAAATGTCTGATACGGCATTTAACTTGGAAAAAGCAGGGCTTAACGGCGATACCGATTTTATCCGCGCCAACACAGAAAATTTTATTACAAAACTGGAAAACTTAATTAAAAAGTTGTGTGCCGAAACGCCTGTTGATAGCGAAAGCGTGATGCCTCGCGATTCAAATGTAACCGAAGATACGGCGTACTTAACCGAACAATTAAAAAAGGTAAAAACCGCTAGTGAAGATTACAATGCCAAAACGGCGCTTGCCATTCTTGACCAAATAAAAGAAAAACAATGGAAGCCGGAAACAATGACCGCCCTCGAGAAAATCCGCGATGCGCTCTTTTTACACAGCGACTTTGAAGGCGCTTGTGAACAGATAGATGTGTTCTTAGGAGAAAAAAATGAAAACTGAATCAAACACACAATTTTTTGACGATTACCAAGATAAAGTAACCCGCCAAATGTGCAAAATCTTACGAATCTTGTACTTTACAATACCCGCCATCTGGGCAGGTACTTTAGCGGGTTTATTTTTTGCAAAAAACATCATTGTTTTATTTGTAGTCGGATTTGCAGTCTGTTATACGCCGTCCTTATTGTTAAAGTTAAAAGTACCTCTAAAAAAAATAAAATACATTGCAATAATTTCGGTAAGCTTTATGATGAATCTTTTGTTTATTTCCGATGCCAGAATCCAAATTACATTTTTAATGATGCCTATTCTGGCGACTATGTATTTTGACAGAAAATTTATCATAAGGATGTCAGTGTTGAATTTTTTGTTTATAATAGGAGCGCTCATAATAGTTAATCCCGTACAGGGTGCAATATACGAAAGAGCGGGGTTAATCAATTCTGCAGGCGATTATCTTATCGAACGAATTGCAAGTTACACACTTGAACTGTCGGCCATGACAATAGTACTGGTTTCGGTTGCCGGATTTGCAAGACGGCTTATGGACAGGCTGGTTGATGCTGAAAACGAAAAACGCAGAGTCGAAGTAGCCGAAGCAAGCAATAAAGCTAAAACCGAATTCCTTGCCGCAATGTCCCACGAAATCCGCACGCCGATGAATGCTATTATCGGTATTACTCAGATACAAATGCAAAAGAACGATCTACCGGATGAATACGTTTCGGCGTTAAACAAAATATACACATCGGGCACAAATCTGCTTGGGATAATAAACGACATTCTGGATATGTCAAAAATAGAATCGGGAAAGTTCGAGGTTACTGCCGCCGAATACGATGTACCAAGCCTTATAAACGATGCAGTTCAATTAAACATCGTGCGCATCGGATCAAAGCAGATAGAGTTTTTACTTGATGTAGACGAAAACCTGCCGTCAAGAATTATTGGCGATGAACTTCGCTTAAAACAGATATTAAACAACCTGCTTTCCAACGGCATTAAATATACCAGCGAAGGATATGTAAAACTTTCCATAAGCCATTCGCAGGACGGCGACGATATAACGCTGCGCTTCGCCGTTGAAGATACGGGGCAGGGCATGAAACCGGAAGATCAAGAGCGGCTGTTTTCCGAATACTCGCGCTTTAATACCGAAGCCAACCGCGCTACCGAAGGTACGGGGCTTGGTTTGAATATAACAAGAAAACTTGTAGAGATGATGGGAGGCGCGATTAAAGTTGAAAGCGAGTATGGGAAGGGCAGTACCTTCATAGTGGAAGTCAAACAGCAGGCGGTTGAGTGTGAAGCAATTGGAGCCGCTCCCATAGGAGCCGAACTCGCAGAAAGGCTTAGGAACTTTACATTCTCCGGCGAAAAGCAGATGTCTAAACTGCAAATTACCCGATTCCCGATGCCTTATGGAAAGGTATTGGTCGTAGACGATGTTGATACCAACCTGTATGTAGCGGAAGGGCTTTTAGCCCCGTATAAGCTGAACGTAGAAACATCTGAAAGCGGATTTTCGGCAATCAGAAAAATAGAAAGCGGTAAAACTTATGATGTAGTTTTTATGGATCACATGATGCCGCAAATGGACGGAATACAAACCACGCAAAAACTGCGCGAAATGGGCTATACAGGTGTGATTGTGGCATTGACAGCTAACGCACTGGCAGGCAATGAAGAGATGTTTAAACAGAACGGTTTTGACGGATTTATTGCAAAGCCAATTGATTTGCGGCAATTGAACGCAGCATTGAATACCTTTATCCGCGACCGCCACCCTGAAGAAGCTGCAAAATACAAAGCCGTTGCTACGGCCGAAGAACCGGCAACTGCGGCAGACTTGCAGCCGACGGCAGACTTAAAGCTGATTCAAATATTCTGCCGTGACGCGGAGAAAGCCATTGTAACACTTCGAAAGACGATGGAAAGCAGCAACATGAAACTGTTCGCAACCACCGCCCACGCCATGAAACCGGCGTTGTCAACTCTTGGAGAAAACGAAGCGTCCGCTGCGGCATTTAGTTTAGAGAAAGCGGGGCTTGACGGCGACATAGATTTTATCCGCGCCAATACAGAGAATTTTATTACAATGCTTGAAAGCATTATTCAAACATTGAGTCAGGCAAAACCTGAAAGTGAAAGCGCGATGTCTCACGATTCAAATGTAACGGAAGATACGGCGTATTTAACAGAACAGTTAAAGAACATACAGACCGCCTGCGAGGATTACAATGCAAAAGCGGCGTATGCCATTCTTGATCAGTTAAAAGAAAAACCATGGAAACCGGAAACAACCGCCGCTCTTGAGCAAATCCGTGATGCATTATTTTTACACAGCGATTTTGAAGACGCTTGCAAACAGATAGATGAGCTTTATGGAACAATTAGATTCAGAGTAGTATATTAATAGCAAGAGAAAATGAATTGATATTTGATAAAGGGGTGTAAATATGAATAAAAAAGTAAATGAGGTTTCGTTACAGCGTAAGGCGCTTATTTTTTCCGCTGTGTTTTTTCTTTTTGTTCTGATAGGCGGGGTTGTTGCGTTTATGTTTTCCATGAACCAAAGCCTGCACAGAAGTTCCTTAGAAGAAATTTTAAGAGTTGTTGAAACGCGCAAGTCGCGTTTTGAAAGTTCTTTTAACAGCCAGATAAGTCTTGCCGTTCAAATGGCGGAATCTCCTCTTATCCGCGATTACTTTCAAAACCCTCAAAATATAGAATTGGAACGCCTTGCAATGCAGGAGTTTGCGGCATACCGAAGGTCTTTTTCCGGCAATAATATTTTTTGGATAAATGACACGGACAGGCTTTACTATTTTAACGGCGAATATGTATACACCTTAAATCCTGCAGACAGCGATTCTGCATGGTATCTTCCTACGCTTAATATGGACAGCCGTTTTGCTTTTAATGTAAATTACGATATCGGCCTTAAAAGAACATTGTGCTGGATTAACGCGCCTGTATATGATTCTAACGGAAGGGCTATAGGTATTTGCGGTACAGGTATTGATCTTACAGATTATATCAGTTTGCTTTTTTCCGGGGTTGCAAACAATATATCGCTTTATCTTTTTAACGATTCAGGCGAAATAACAGGCGCACAAAACCTTGATCTAATGGAACAAAAAACGCAAATCGGCGAACACTTAGGCGATGTTGGAATAATGGCGCAAATAGAAGGCAGGAATCTGACAGGCGACAGTTCGTCTTCTTTTACCACAGGCAATGTCAAATTTGCCATAAGCAAAATAGCAAGGCTTGACTGGTACATACTTGCTGTTACTTCAATAACTCCCGCCATGTTCATTTATAATACCATGACGGCGGTTTTTGCCATACTTCTTTTTACAGTATTTATGATCTTCCTTATCTTTAATATTTTTATTATGAATACTCTTTCTTCGGCGCAGTCGGTTATGGATATGACGCGGTTTTTATCTTTTCAGCATACAAAAACAAGCAAATGGTTAAATACAAGGCAAAGAATATTTGTGGTTTTTTCCTTTGTAATAATTGTATGTATTGCGTGGATTTCCGCAAATTTTACGCTTGGACGGCATTTATCCCACGGCGCGAGGGAAATGTTGCATAACACTGAACTTACGATTCAGTCAAATTTGCGCGAACCGGAAACCGTTACGCGAAATGTCGCGTTCTCTATAAGGGAACTTATCCGTAAAGGCGCGGATAAAAATGATATTCTGGATTACCTTTTATTGGCTACAGAGCACATGGAAACAGAAGATACTGTTTACGGGTTTTACGGGCTGTATGGTTATTTGCTTGACGATTTTCTGGACGGCACAGGGTGGATTCCCCCGGAAGGTTATGTACCGCAGGAACGCCCCTGGTATATTGCCGCAATGAATTCCGAAGGGGATGTTGCGGAAACTCAGCCTTATGTGGACGCTCAAACCGGGGAAGTTGTTATATCATATTCAAGTCAGGTTTTTGATCATAACGGCGCTTTTGTAGGTGTAATTGCCATTGATGTAACATTGGAACGTATTGCCGAATTTGCCGAAACTATCAAGTTAGCTGAAAACGGGTATGGAATACTGCTTAACAGTGAATTTGAGATTTTCGCCCATCCGCAGAAAGAATATCTTGGAATAAAATATGACACGCTCTCCGGCAATGAAGCGGAAATAACCGCGCTTTTAAGAAGCGGAAAAACTGTAAACGCTTTCCAGCTAAGAAACACAGACGGAGTAAGTGAAATAGTTTTTTTTACAGAAATGGAGAATGGCTGGTACCTTGGTCTTTTTGCTCCGTCTCGTCTTTTCTATCGCGATATTTACAATATGATTATTATTCTTGTTATTGTCGGCGCTCTGCTTGCATTTATTCTGATATTTTTGCTTAATTCGCTGCAAAGAAAAATTGAAATAAGCACCGGCGCCGCTGTTGAACTGAATAAATCTACTATACGCTTCGTGCCGACACAGTTTATTGAATATCTTGGGGTTAATGACATAACAAAAATGGAGCTTGGAAATTGTATAAAAAGCGAAATCTCGATCATGTTCTTTGATGTACGTTTTTTCTCTATTCATTCGCGGATTATGTCTTTAAGCGAGAACTTTGAGTTTATTAACAAGGTGTTCGGCATAAGCGGCCCGATTATCCGCGAGCACGGCGGCTTTATAGACAAGTACATGGGGGATGCCGCTATGGCTCTTTTCAAAAAGCCTGTTGACGCTGTCAATGCCGGAATTGCGGTTTATCGTTCTATTGTTTTGGATGAAGATAAAAGAGTTAAAATCGGGTTAGACGATAGAATCAATATCGGGATCGGCCTGCATCACGGATCGGTCATGATGGGTGTTATCGGCGATGATATGCGTCATTCAAGCACGGTAATTTCCGAACATGTCAATATGGCTTCCCGGATAGAAGGCCTGACCAAACAAATAAAGGCAGGGATGTTAATAAGTGCAGAAGTTATGCAAAATATTGAAGAAGCGGATCAGACTTTTGCCAACCGTTGTTTAGGTCTTGTTAATCCTGCGCTTACTAACGATATTATTGGTCTATTTGAAGTTTTGGACGCGCTTCCTGATGAAATAAGAGAAAAAAGAATAGAAACAAAAGAGTTGTTTGAATCGGGCGTTCGTAACTTTCATACAATGGATTACAAAAAAGCAATGCATCGCTTTTATGAAGTTGCAAAAAAAGACAATACGGATAAATGCGCAAGACTGTATTTTGAAGAAGCAAAACGTCATTGCAAAGACAGTTCCCTTCAGAGTGTCTTTGTATATGATTTTAAATAGCAGACGCAGGTCAGCTTGTCATGATGAGTAATTTATGCCCTTTAGTCCAATTAGGTGTTTTGCCTAACCAGTGTTAGACGGTAACCGAGAGCAGCGGCAATTTTAGCAAGAGTGCTGGCTCTTGGATCGGTTTCACCGGAAAGAATGCGGTAAAGGCTTGCGCGGTCAACATCGGCTTCTTCGGCAGTCTTGAGCATACCACGCGCACGAGCGGCAGTATCAAGCGCGTGAATAAGATACTTGGGGTCAACATCATTTTCAGCTTCCTCGATAGCAGCTTCGATAAACTCACTAATTTCTTCCTGAGTTTTCAGTTCGGACGCTATATCGACCGGATATGTTTTAACAGCCATCTTCTAAACCTCCTTGGCAAGTTTAACTGCCTTATTAATATCTGCGGTTTGCGTGTGTTTGTCGCCTCCGCAAAGCAAAAATACTACTTTTATACCTCTAATAACATAATACAACCGGTAACCGGGACCGTAATCAATACGCATAGCTCTGACTTCGCCCGCTTCGGTTTTCCAGTCTCCAAAATTGCCAGAAGCAACACGGTCAATTCTGGCTTGTATTCTGCGTTTTGCTTGTCGATCCCGAAGATTTTCGCGCCAATTCATAAAATCTTCAGTTTGAACAACTTCATATTCCATAAATATATTGTAGGTAATTCCCTACACAAAATCAAGGATTGACAACTCTAATATTCAAAAAGTGTGCAAATGAACCCATTTTTATTTTGAAAAGGGTCTATTTGCACACTTTTGCTTTGAGTTAAAATTTTGTGACATTTTCAACTTCATCATAGGTTACACTTTACTATAAGCAATACAAAAAAATCGAATTTGGGTCAAGAAAAATTAAAAAAATTTTTTTCAGATTTAAAAGACTCCGCAAGTTTTATTTCCGGAAAAGTCTGAGAAAAGCCTTTTGAAGCGGACTGAGTGCAACCGGCTCGTCTTTTTCGGGTTGCTGTAAAAGTTTAACAAGCTCGTTTGCTGTATTTTCAATTATTTTTCGTTTGTCTCTGGAAAGCGACTCAATTTGGTTCGCTATAGAAAGTAGTTCAGGGCTAAAAATTCGAGTTTGCGCCTTTTTGTTTAATATTTTTTTACCGGTTATCAGATACTCTACAGTTACATCCAATGCCTGAGCAATGGCTACAGCTTTATCGGCTGGAGGCATGGTACCGTTTGTAAGTAAATATTTGTCTATAGTTTGCTTAGGTATGCCGGTTTTATGTGACAGTTCTTTGACCAGCATTCCCTTATATTCCAACTCTCCTTTCAAATTTTCATTGAAACTCATAAAGATATAATATCCAGACTTGGATAATAAGATATTGACAAATATTCTTTTCTGGATAATTATATTAATATCCAGTTATGGATAATCAGTATCGTAAAAGATTAATGTGTCGTTGACTCATCTTTTACACAATTATTTCCGGTGGGCGAGAGCCGGATTACAAAAAGGAGCTTCATATGAAAAAGATTGTAATTGTAATGCTTCTTGTAAGCATGGTTTTAGGAGGGGTTTTTGCACAGAGTAACCAAGGTGGGAGATTTTTGATTAACGCAGGAATTGGTTTTTCTCCACCCGCATACGATGGTTCATTTTCTGCAAGTGCAGAGTATTTATTAAGTAATATGCCTTTATCAATAGGTGTATATGCCGGTCTTGCAATGCCTAAAACAACTGAAGCAACTACTGGTAGCGGATCTTTTGCCCTAACCGTAAAAACAGAAACAGGGGCGATCGGATTTGGCGCTATAGCAAGCTATCATTTCAATTTGAATAATAATTTTAACCCTTATGTCAGTATTGTAATTGGAAGTTTAACCATACAAGGCTCTACCGAAGCTAGTGGTTACGGTGCTGGTAGCATCGGTGGTGGTAGATATTCCACCAGCGGAATGCTTTTTGGAATTAATGCTGGCGTGCGGTACTTTTTTACAAGTAATATTGGATTATTTGCTGAGCTTGGGTATTCTCCCATTTCTATTGCAACTCTTGGTTTAACGCTAAGATTCTAGTAAATTTGCGGCTGTTCATTTCTCGTCCTGGTGGACAGCCGCATTCTTGTTTCACCCTTCAATCAACTCGCCCTTTTGCCCTGTGATCCTGTTCATCTGGTCGTGGATTTTGTCCGCGAGCTTTGCGGTGTCGTTGAATTTGCCGATAGCATTGTTGATGTGTTTCCCCACTACATCGTATTCCTCAAAGAACTTTTTGAATTTTGCCTGAACCTGAGAGAGTTCTCCAAGAATGGTTTTTGCTTCCTGTTCGATTTTTAAACCTTTAAGTCCGAAAACCAGCGCCATGAGATATGCGTAAAAACTGTTAGGTGAAACCGGTATTACCTGTTTGGACATTGCATAATTTAACAGTTCATATTCCTTGTTTGTAAAAGAGTCGTTAATGATTGTTTCGTAAAAAACATTTTCTGCCGGAATATACATCATGGCAAAATCAAATGTACCTTCTGCGGGGTTAATGTACTTTGCCGTTTCATCAATGCGCTTTTTTACACTGGTAATAAATTCCCTTTTAAAAGTTTTTTTACTTTCCTCATTGTTGGTTTCTACAAGACGCTGATAGCTTTCCAGAGGGAACTTTGAGTCAACCGGAACTATATATCCGCCCAGCTTTATTATCGCATCCACCTGAGTGCCGTTCCTGAAGCTGTACTTAATCTCATAATTTGCAGCGGGAAAAATCTGTTTTAAAAGTTCTGCAAGCAGATATTCGCCGAGACTCCCGCGCAGTTTTGGAGCCTGTAAAATATCCTGAAGTGAAGAAATATCCTTTCCCAATTCTTCAATATGTTTTGTTGTAGTTTCAAGGGCTCCAAGTTTTGTGTGAATATCGCTTATTGCACGGCTTGAATTATCAAGCTGTTTGGAGATATTGCTTTGCGTGGAGCTTAAATTTTGATTCATTATTGTCATCATCTGCTGAAGCTGCGAGCCAAGCTGGTTCTGCGTATCAAGCAAAAGTTTTTGCTGCTGTGTAAGCGAGTGTTGCTGGCTTTCAAGTTGTTTTGTTTTTAATTCATTCAGCTCGTTTTTTAAGTCGAGCATTTGCGGTGTAAGATCCGCTGTCTTACCGGAATAGAGTTTTATCAAAATCAAAATGACAAGCAAAAATAATATCGCAAAAGCGGTCAATGTAATAATATCCATGTTTTCTCCCCTAGCGTGTTTTTAGCTGTTGATTGCCAATTATAGCATGAACTTCTATTTAAATCAGGATGTACTCAGCTTTTCCAGTACTCTGGTTTAAAAAGGATAAACACAGTCCACAACTCAAGGCGGCCTGCGATCATCACAAGTGAATAGAAAAGTTTTAAGTGGGCGGGATATGCGCCAAAGCTGTAATTAGGACCCGCCGCACTGAAGCCCGCGCCGATATTTCCGGTGATTGAAAGGGCTGTGCTGAAAGATTCAAAAATATCAAAACCCGAAGCGGCGGTTACAAATGCAGTAACGGCAACGATAAAAAAGTAAAGAAAAACGAACCCGGCAACTCCGTACACAACATCTTTGCGGCCAGCTTTTTTGTTTAGCTGTATGCTGAACACTCCCTGCGGATAGATGAGCCGGCGCAGTTCGTTAAACGCCTGTTTGAAAAGCACTGTATGGCGTATAACTTTTACGCCGCCAGCGGTAGAGCCGGAACAGCCGCCTATGAACATCAGGCAAAAAAGCGCCATCTGGGCAAGAGCCGGCCATGCAGTGTAGTCTGCGCGTGCGTGCCCTGTGGAAGTTAAAAACGAAGCCGCCTGAAAAGAACCAATACGCAGGGCGCTGCCAAAAGAATCAGACTGCGGAATCAAGCTAAGACTTATTACGAGGGCTGCAATAATAAATATAAAAATATATACACGGCTTTCGGTGTTGTGTAACAGATCTTTGAATTTGCCGCGTACGATTCTAAAATACATATTGAAGTTTAACGCCCCAAGGAGCATGAAGATCACGGTAACCCAGTCGATAAACGCCGAGTCGTAAAAAGCAAAGCCTGCATTTTTTGTGCTGACTCCGCCTGTAGCTAAAACCGAAAAACCGTGGCATACAGCATCGAACCACTCCATGCCTCCAAGCCGGTAAAGTATGATGAGGATCAATGTAAAAACAAAGTAAACACCCCAGAGCACTTTTGCAGTTGCAGTTATCCGCGGGGTAATTTTATCTTTTTCCGGCCCCGGCACTTCGGCTTTGATAAGTTGAAAACCGCCGACTCCAAGCAGCGGCATCAGGGCAACTGTAAGGAGGATGATTCCCATTCCGCCTGCCCAATGGCTCATGCTCCGCCACAGGAGAAGCGACCTTGGCAGAACTTCAACATTGGAGAAAGTGGTAGCTCCGGTCGTGGCAAAACTGCAAGAGCTTTCAAAGATTGCATTGCTAAAGTGAATGTTAAGCGGCGAGAGCAGGTACGGGATGCTGCCCGCAAGACTTGCAAAAATCCATGTTAAAAAGACAAGAAGAAATCCATCTCTTGTGCGAAAACTTAACGGGGCTTTTGGCTTGAAGATGAACGTGGGCAGCGCAATGATAATCCCCGTTATGATGGAAACAAGAAACGCCCAAATCATGGGAGTTTCTTCCATAATAATTGCTGTTACAAAAGACGGAATCATCAGGAAGGTTACTCCGCTGATAATGATTGCAAGCAGACGCAGCATCGCAAGACGTTTCATGCTTCCTCTTTCCGTTTTACCGAGCCAAAAAACTTTTCCAACTCCGCTTCGCTTCCATCTTTTGTTACAATTGTGATTTTATCTCCTGCTTCAAAAACATAGTTCCCCCTTGGTATGAAGGATGTCTCGCTGCGGTTTACAAGCACTATTAAACCGCCTTTGGAAATTGAAAATTCTGTGATGGCTCTTTTTGCCGCTGGTGAATTATCTCCTATTTCCAGTTCGAGTATTTCCAGGGCGCCGTCTCCAAGGTGATGAATCTCCCTCATTCCTTTTCCTGCAAGGTTGGATAAAATTGAATCCGCCACAACCTGTTCGCTTGGAATTACAACATCAACTCCAAGCTGCCGTGCTATTGCTTCATAACCCCGTCCGCTTACCATTGCAATTGCACGTTTTACGCCGCGGGATTTCAAGTAAATTGCAGTGATTATATTGAGTTCGTGGTTTTCGGTCGCTGTGATAATAAGATCGAGATCGCCAAGGCGTTCTTCTGCAACAAAATTTTCATCGGTGATATCCTGATTAAGAATGAGAGCTTCGGGATAACGGGCTGCAAGTTCTTTGCATACGGAATAATCCTTCTCAATTATAACCACTCGCCGTTTGTTTCTTGGCATTCCTATCGGTATTATCGAACGGAGCCGCTGGAAAAAGCCGGCTTTTTTCAGCGGTTCTTTTTCTGCAACAGGATTCTGTAAAAGATTTTCGGCGATAAGATTGCCAAGGCGTCCGCCGCCTACAATTCCAATATTTCGCAGGGGTATTCCGTGCAGTCCGGCAAGACCGAAGATTAGTTCGATTTTTTCTTTATGAGCAAGGATATGAATACGATCCTTTTCTTTCAGGATTGTCGAACCGCTCGGAAGGATGTACTCTACCGAATCATTGGTTTCCCTTTCTACCAATGTTACAAGGCTGTCTTCTTTGACAATAGAATTATAATCCTTTATACAGAGTCCGTCGAAGGCGCTTCCCTTCGCCACATTGAAAGATCCCAACACGTATAAATTTCCCGAAAACTCAAGTATATTCCCGAGTGCGCCGTAGGAAAGCGCACGTAAAACCGCCCTTGCCGTTTCTACATCGGGGTGGACAAAATAATCCACTCCAAGAACTTTTTGTTCAGCCGGAGAATGATGGTTGAGCTTTACATAGTCATCGTTTCTTACCCTTGCAATTTTTATCAGAGCCGAATTGCGGGAAGCTGCAAGTCCGCAGATGATCATGTTCACTTCATCTGATTCGGTAACACAGACAAGGGCATCGGCTTTTGTTACGCCGGCTTCGTCAAGAGCGGTAAGGCTGTTGCCCTCATCCTGAAGCACAAGGCAGTCCAGCCGATTCGATGCATGCCGTGCGCGTTCTTCATTTTGTTCTATAAGTGAAATCTCGTGTTTTTCCTGTATCAAATGGCGTGCAAGCCATGTTCCTGTCCTGCCTGCGCCGACAATTATTATACGCATTGTTTCTTCATTATAATAAATCAACCCCTATTATTCCATACTGACAAAAATGGCATATAACGTTTTTTTAAAGACGGTATATTCATACTCGAAAAAACTTTGTAGTGGCTTACTTCTTACTCCTGATATAAGCCCCAAGCCTCACATCCTGAGCCTTGATGTGGTTAATCAGCCAGTTTCCGACATTCGCCCGCACTTCTTTCATAACTGTTTCCGATGGACCTGAAGCATGCCACTGGGCTGCCAGTTTTTCTATCAGCTTTTCGTAAGCATCATGTATCCTTTTATGGTTGGGATAATCCGGGTATTCCACAGCTCTTTGTAAATTTTCTTCTTCGCTAAAATGTTTGTCCACATAGTTTTTCAGAAAATCTATACTGTTGTTGAATTCCGCCCGGTGCCCTGAACTGCATGACTGTATTAGCTTGTTAATCGCGGCAAAAAGATCCCTGTGCTGGGAATCTATCAATTCATGCCCCACTGCAAAGGTTTTATCCCAGACATATTCGGCAGTGCTTTCAACCTTAAAGCGTTCGACCTCCTTGGACAAAGCGCCGATATGCTCCCTGTTGTTGTCACTGATACCTCGAACCCGTCCCACTGCGGAGTTAATATAATCCGCGCCAGAAGCAATTTCACTTACGCCGATGGTTATTTCATTTGTGGCTGCGGCAAGATTTGCGCCTTCCTTGATAACCTGCTGGCTGCCCTCAAGCATTTCCGAAGAACCCTGCAGAACCTGCCGGGTAATCTCCTGTAGCCGGTCTATAGCTTCAAGAATCTGCTTGCTTCCCACGCCCTGTTCTTCCATCGCGCTGCGTATATTCGTTTCCTGCTGTGAAACAGTACGCACTTCGGCATCAATATCCTGAAACTTTTCCAGCACTGTTCCGGTAGATCTGCTTATCTTATCTATAGAACTCTTTATCTTATTCAGAACATCAGAGATGGTTCTTGACTGTGCGCTGGAAGACTCGGCGAGCTTGCGGATTTCCGCAGCCACCACCGCGAAACCCTTTCCCGCTTCCCCCGCATGGGCGGCTTCGATTGCGGCATTCATGGAAAGCAAATTCGTCTGGCTTGCGATATTTTCCATTACCGAGTTGATTTCCAATAACCCCTGAGATTCTTTGGCAATTCCAAGAATGTCCCGGGAAACCTCCTCAAGGCTGTTTCTCCCTGTTTCCGAAGCAAGAATCAACTGCTCCACGTTATCGGCATTCCTGATCAGTGTATCGGTAACGCTTTGTATGTTGGCAAGCATTTCCTCAATTGCAGAAGATGATTGCGACACGCTTTCGGTCTGGGCTTCCACCTGTGTATTCAGACGGCGGATATTCTCCATCACCTGTTCCATGGTGGCGTTGGTCTCAGTTACCGATGACGACTGGTTTGTTACCTGCCCCTTGATTTTTTGGATGTTGCCGCTTATCTCGGTAACTGCAGCGGCGGTCTGATTCATGTTTTCGGAGAGTTCGTTTCCTACATTGGAAAGATTGATGCTTTGATCTTTTACAAGAATGACCATACTGCAGATTCTGTCCAGAGTCTTGTTAAAGAGATCCGCCATTCTGCCGATTTCATCATCGCGTTTTATTTTAATCCTCTCGGAAAGATTTCCCTCCCCCTTGGATAGAAGCGCAAGTATTTCACTAACCTGACCCAAACGGACAAAAATTGGGCGTACCAGAAGGAACATAATCAACACGCCGGCAAGGGCGAAAATAATTCCCATAACAATCTTTTCTATAATTTGAGTCCTCAGCGAATAATACAGATATTCCGCGTCAAAATCGCAGCCCACAACTCCCACCATTTCGCCGCGGGAATTGAATATTGGCTCATAGACCGAGATAAAATAACCCCACTCACTTGTATGCAGCGGGCTTGGATGACCGGTTCCAGTCTGCCATGTATTTGTAAAGCCGGAATCAAGATCTTCGGGATCAATCTCATCACCCAAAAAGGAAAAAGTATCTGAGCCCCTTTCCCCGGAGCCGTCAATTATATACCGGAAACCAGTTGCCCCTCCGGGTGCTGCGGTGTAAAAATAAAAAAGGGAAGTCTCGCTCCAAATTCTAAAAAACTCCAGCCTTATCTCTTCATAAAAGGGATCATTTTCGTCCAGAGTTCTGCTCAGCGCCTCAAATCTGTCGCCGTTGATCAGGGCAGCGGCGCTTTCGGCAAGGACAACGCCCTCCCTTATAAAAATGTCCGAGGCAAGGTTCAAGCTTCCTAATACCCCGCGAGCGGTGGTTATTGCAGAAAGTGCAATAATAAAAACAGTGAAAAATAAGAGTATCCTTGTTTGAAGACCTATAGCTTTTTTCATATAAACAATATATCGCGACTTAGGCGTTAAAACAAGGTGAAGAAAACAATGACAGAAATGTATATTTTAGACAAATTGATCTATATCAGGTGGTCACTTACAGCACAATTCATTTATTTTTTCAGGAGAAAGCTGAGTTGCGGAAGCAACAACTTCAACAGAAAAGCCAAGATTCAGCATATTTTGCGCTATTGCAACTTTACTTTTTGTTTCACCTCTGGCTTCGCCTCTTGCCTCACCTTCAGTCCTGCCTCTGGCCTCACCTCTTGCTTCGCCTCTCGCTTCCCACCTGGCGGCTAAACCCGTTTCTTCAAATACTTTGTCAAGGGTTAATGTGCTACTCATCTCTATTGCCTCCTTGAGCGTAAGGGGATTTGCGTGCGCTATGGCTTCAATATACGCCCGTATCCTCACTGCTTTGTCTTTTCTGTATACCTCTTTCAATACCATGTCTATTGATTTCTCGTCAAGACGGTTGCTAAGACTTTTCAGCCAGAGATTTTCGTCCGATGTAAGACGGCTGTTGTCGATTATCTGTATCGGTAATATATCCCCGCTTATATTATATATCCCGCTGCTGTATTCTGCAACAGTGTATCTGCGTACTTTTTCCAAATGATTTATCAGGTTTTTAGGATAACGGCTTTCAACAAATGATACGGTTAAGTCCGTTATTGCCGCTTTATTTAGTGATGCGTACAAACATGCGTAGCCGTAAACCTTGTAAAAATCCTCGACAGATACATAGTCGTCAGGGCTTTTGTATTCAAGTATATTCCATTCTCTGAATATTGCTGCTATGTTCTTCTTTATTACAATGTCTTTAGTTTTCTTTACAACAACACAATCTATTTTTAACGGTTCTGCCGTTAATTGATATTCGGGGTAAAACTCCAAAGCATCTTTGTATGCTTCAAGTTCCATTTGCAGGGCTTCAATAAAAGCCGGATGCCAGGATATATGTTGAGAGCTTTCTCCGCTTGAAGAATCCTTTTCCATGGTGTCTGCACATTACAGCAATGGCAATTGTTTGTCTATGGGTCTTTCTATTTGCTATTTGAAAGAAAGGGGGTATAATTAAAAGAGGGAATGACACTAATTAAAGGGAGAAGGAAGTCATGCCAGGAATGACTGAAGAAGAAGCAGGGTTCGCATGAATAATACTATACAAGCAGAACTTGACACACTCAAGGAAATAATCATCAACACCGTCCCGGTAGAGCAGATATACCTTTTTGGCTCTTATGCCTATGGCACGCAAAACAAAGATTCCGATTTGGATTTATATGTGGTTTTTAAGGATGAAATGCCAATGCGTGAACTTGATGCAATAAGATCTATCCGTGCGGCGGTTTACCCTATCAAGAAAAAACCAATGGATATATTGGGCTTAAAACAAA